>ERZ827522.115-NODE-115-length-113709-cov-5.490154_pt1 | contig 113709 bp, 180 predicted proteins | sample MGYA00519580_ERZ827522 | MGnify/ENA primary metagenome ERZ827522 (study PRJEB31778, sample SAMEA3449340) | human gut metagenome | biome: human gut; feature: human-associated habitat; material: faeces | place: United Kingdom | collected 2010/2012 ... | reverse complement strand
TGTCATGGATGTCGAGGTTCAGCCCATCCAGAATGCGCTGACCGTCAAATTCCACCACGATATCGCGCAGTGAAACGATCACCGAGTTGTCCATTTTTTACTTTTCCTCCTTAAACTCAGATACGAAAAAAGACAGGGCATCCACCCTATCCTTCGTACCAGGGCGACCCAGCCCCGCACAACATCCATGACATCCGTAATATTGTGCAGTTATTCTGCCCTGTCATCGCCTATCATAAACAATCCGAACTGAAATGTCAATCACTCTGTCGAGGTTTGCCGAAACTTTATATCCGGCGCAAAAAAATCCCGCGCTGTACCAAGAATTCGCACAGCGCGGGAGTGAAACGTTTTATTCTGCTTTCAGCTGATCCGCGGGGTACAAAAGCGCACTCACCACACTGGCATCCACCGTATAAACGGAGCTGTCGCCTTCCACCATCAGGTAACAGCCGTCTGTCCCCATGGCATAGGTCAGATTTATTGTGCCATCGGCTGTGGTGACCTCTGCTGTGACCAGCGGAGCCTCAAAACCATACGCCGCCGGGTCTGCATCTGTTGCCTGTGCCGTGACATAGGTGCAGAGCGCCGAGAGGATGGCATCCACCTTTGTCTCGTCGAGGTCTGCGGCGGTATCCCCCGCCAGCCGCCAGACAGTCTGGTAGGCGTTGCTGTCACTCTCTGCTGCAGGCTCCGAGTTTGCTTTCAGGGTCACGGTCTCGCCATCGGCCAGCGTATAGGAGACGGCTTCAATCTCCGAGGCCGTCAGCCCCGCCGGGTTGAAGGCACCGAACAGCTCCGCCCTGGTCAACTCAAAGCAGGCGGCTTTGGTCCCCGATACCGTATAAATGACATCGCTGTTATTCTTGCGGACATAGAGATCCCCTGTCATGGTATTGCTGGCCCCGAAGGTATAGGTGTCCGTTTCGCCCGCTGCCGTCACCTCTATGGTCAGCGCAGGCTCCGCTAAGCCGTAGTCTTCCCCTGCCTGCGGGCTCAGCTCCCGCTTTGCGTTCAAAGAGGAAAGCGCGGTGAGCATCGTGTTGCAGGCAGAGGTGTCCAGATGGTAAGCGGGATCTTCGGCCAGCGTCCAGCCGTTGGCGGTATAGAGCAGGGTGTTCGTCTCGCCCTGATAATGGAGCACGATCTGCGTCAGGTCATTGCCCGAAACTGCCACCAGCGGAATGGTTCCATCTGCGGCCGCACTGGCAGCCTGTTCTTCCCGGGCATTCCGCAGCGTCAGCAGGGCAAATACCCCGCCTGCCAGCAGGATGAGGAAAAGCAGCACCCCGAGGGTACGCTGTTTTGCTTTCATGGACAGGTCCTCACTTTCTACGCCGCAGCACGACCACCACGGCACCCACAGCCAGCAGGGCTGCAGGCAGAACGATGACAAAGAGCAGGCCCAGCGTAGAGGCGGCAATGCCTGGCACTTCCAACGGAGCTGCTTCCAGCGCCTTGCTGTCGATGAGGACAGCGCTCTCCTGCCCGGCCAGCGAAGCCGCACACCCCTGCAGGAAGGTCACATTGCCCGGGATGACCTGATAGATGCCCTCATTGTCCATATTGCCGCAGTTGACCCAGATGACCTGGGCACCCGTGTTCTCATTGCGGGCGTATGCTGCCAGCGTGAAGGGACCGGCAATGTCGCCGTCCGCCTTCTCGGTGGTGGTCATCTCGTAGCCTTCCGGTTTGCTGTAAGCACTGTCCGAGCTGACCAGAAGGGTATCCGAGACCACATGTTCTGTCTCGGTCAGGGTGATGCCCTGTGCCATCTGCAGCAGAACTCTGCGGCTGGTGTTCACACCGTCCAGCGCGGTGGATTCCTCCGTGCTGGCGTAATCCGGCAGCAGGTAAAGGGCCGGGTAGCCACTGAGGTAGTGGTTGGTGTCGCCCTCCACCACAAGGCCCTCGGTGCGGGTCAGGCCGAACTCGGCCATCACAGCATCCAGATTGGGGGTACTATAATAGGAATCCGTCAGCAGCAGCACGCGGCCTCCGTTGCTCAGATAGCTGCGCAGCTGGCCCAGCTCATCCACCAGACTGCCTGCGCCGGAAAAGTCCTGCGCCGGATCGTTGATGACAAGCAGGTCACAGTCCTCGGGGATGGTCTGGGAGAGCAGGTCAAGTGCCGAGACGGTCAGGTTCTGGCTTTCCAGCGCATCGGTCAGAGTGGAAGTCAGCGCCTGCTCGCCGTGGTTGGTGGTGTAGTACACATGGCGGCTCTCTCCGCTGGTCAGCTGGTAGATGGCAGAGGTGATCCTGCTTTCACCGTCAAAGGTCACGTTGGCCGCGCCGGTGGCGGCATAATCGCTGTAATCGTAGTCGTAAAGCTCTGCGGCATCCAGCACCTTGCTCTGTTCCCCGCAGACCAGGATCAGCCCACCGGAGGTCAGATCCTGTGCGCCGTACTGGGCCGCAAAGGTCGGGTAGACTGCCGGATCTTTCAGCTCCCAGGTGATATGGCTGCTCTGGGCGGCGTATTTGTCCAGCAGCTTGGAGATGATCTGGTCCTCATTGCCGGTCTGGGCCAGATAGTAAATGGTCACATCCTGCGTCAGGTCGTCGGCCACCTGTCTGGAGCTCTCGCTCAGGGTGTAGAGCCCTGCCTCGGAGAGATCGAACTCGGTATATCTGGAAGGAATGGCCCGGACGATGAGATTGACCAGCACGGCCAGCACGATCACAGCCGCGGCAATGGCTGCCGACCACACCCCGCTGCGGAACACCCGCCCGTCACCCGAGGAGCTCTGCTTTGCAAAAAGCTTCATCTGTGTTCCCTCCTCTCAGTTCCAGCGGCGCTTCTCAATGTCCTGCGCCGTAAAGAACAGGAACACTGCCGTCACGGTCAGATAATAGACCACGGCAGGGATGGAGAAGCTGTTGTTGACAAAATCCTCAAAGGGTGTAAACAGGCACAGGGCACTCAGCACGGCGCTGAAAGCCTCGGTAAGCCATGCACTGCGGAGCAGAAACAGCCCCGTCAGGCCCAGGCAGAGCGCCGCAAAGGTCAGGCACCCCAGCACAAAGCTGCGGGTGCGCAGACCGGCCGCCAGAGAAGCCGCGCCTGCGATTCCGGTGAACACTGCCAGCGCCACGGCGCTGCCCGCATTGAACATGCTGCGCAGGCTGGGCATCAGGTAGGCCAGCAGCAAGGCTGAAAAGCCCGCCACGGCGGCAATGATCTGGTTCTCGGTCAGGCCGGAGAGAAACTCACACAATGCAATGGCTGCACAGCCCAGCAAAAAGTAGCAGAGCAGCCCCGCAAGGTTTGCGAGCAGAGCAGACACGGTGCCGCCCAGCGCCCAGAGGATGAAGATCATCACCGCATCCACGGCACAGGACAGAGCGAACACAGCCGCCATGGCAAAGAACTTGCCCAGCACGATGCCCCACACTGAGACCGGGCTGGTGAGCAGCAGCTGATCTGTGCGGCTGTGGCGCTCCTCGGCCAGTGAGCGCATCGCCAGCACCGGGATATAGAGCAGCAGCATGAAAATGGTCTGGTAGAGGGTGTAGTAACTGAAATCCGTCAGGCCGTAGATCAGGCACCGGGCCAGAAAATACAGGCCGGAACTCGCCACCAGAAACGCCGTGAGGACGTACCCCAGCATCCCGTGAAAAAAGCTGCGGAATTCCCGCTTGAAAATAGCTGTCATTCTGCGTCCTCCTCTCCGGTTGCTTCTTCCGGTTCACCGTCGGTCAGTTCCAGAAACACCTCTTCCAGGCTCTTGCCATCGGCGGTCAGCTCCTCCAGACTGCCTGCCGCCGCCAGATGCCCTTTGGAAAGGATCAGGATCTGCTGGCAGACTGCCTGCACCTCACTGAGGATATGGCTGGACAGGATAACTGTATGTGCCCGGCCCAGCTCCCGGATGAGCTTGCGGATCTCGATGACCTGTGCCGGGTCCAGGCCGACCGTCGGCTCGTCCAGAATGATGAGCCTGGGACTGCCCAGCAATGCCTGTGCAATGCCCACCCGCTGCTTGTAGCCCTTGGAAAGGCTGCGGATGAGCCGGGGCAAAACAGCTTCCAGCCCGGTACGGCGGGCAGCCCTGCACACCTGCTCCTTCCGTTCCGCCTTTTTCACACCCTTCAGCTCGGCGGCAAAGGTCAGGTACTCCTGCACCGTCATTTCCGGGTAAAGGGGCGGCTGTTCGGGCAGATAGCCCACACAGGCCTTGGCGGCATCGGCCTCCTCGGGCAGAGGGTGCCCTGCCACCGTCACCTGCCCACTGGTGGCAGAGAGATAGCCGGTGAGGATGTTCATAATGGTGGATTTGCCCGCGCCGTTGGGCCCCAGCAGACCACAGATCTGGCCATCTGCCACGGTAAACGAGACATCGTCCACGGCAAGATGATTGCCATACTGTTTGGTGAGATGAGAAACTTCGATCACGTTCACAACGCTCCTTTCTAAGGCAGCGCAAAGCGCTTTTTGAAGATACTGGTTTATTTTAGTCCGGAAATGTGTTCAAAATAAGGGAACGGCGTGTAAATTACAATATAAATTCATATATGGATATATTTCACGATGCGTCGTTCACTTTTCTTAACCGAAGTTTCTACATTTTTATGCCAAGTCATACCCATTTATATATTTTTTGAAAAATTGGTGTAGTAATTGGTGTAGTGCTCACCCATTTGCTATTCTTAAAAAATCGTCAACTGTAACAGGCAGATTGTACTCTGCATATACATCCAACGTCATTCGTATATTAGCGTGACCCATTAAATACTGAACAGATTTAACGTTCATACCAGCAGAAATCAGTCTTGTGCAGAACATGTGCCGAAAAGTATGTGGTGTCGTTTTTGGTAGAGTGTCGCCTGTTTCTCTATGGTATGCTCCAATCATACTTTCAATAATTGACTTGACGGAATCTTTGTCTTTTGGAGAAAGGGTTCCTCTTTTCAAAAATAGGAACGACGTATATCCATCCATCTCTGGACCAGGATCATTTAATGCTTCTCTTTGACAAATAAGCCTTTCGAAACTTTCTCTTGCGCTATCAGTAAGGGGGATTTTCCTTTTCCCGCTTTCACTTTTTGGCTCTTGCACAAATGTTCCAATTCCTGGGACATATGATATTTGATGTGTTATGTTTAAACAATTATTTTTTAAATCAACATCATCAATTGTTATTCCGCATAACTCACCAACACGAACTCCTGTTTCATGCAGTATAATAAGCATATCTGTATATTTCTTATAGACTTTACTCGTTTTAGAAAAGTCAATAAGTTTTTTATACTGCTCTTCTGACAATAAAATTTTTTTCTTTTTCGTAGGCTTTATAAGTTTATTCAAGCTAAATGAAAACGGATTATAAGAAATCATATTCTCGTCAACAGCCATTTGAAAAGCAGGAGAAATTATATTTTTCATATTTCCGATAGCACATTGGCTCATTCCATTTTCGTTAAGAGATAAGAACCATTCTTTCGCATCTAATGTCGATATTGATGATATATTTTTTTCTCCGAATGGATCGTTTTTTATTTTTCTAAGATATTGCCCTCGTGTATAAGCAGAAGTTTCCTTAAGTGATTTTTTGTGAATAGTTTCATATCGTTTTATCAACTCATACATTGTTATTATCACATCGGCCTGTTCCACGTCAGACTCTAAAGTTTGTTTCTTTTTATCTCGAAGTGCTTTTAAATCATTTGCGTACATAGTATGCCGTTTTCCAAATTTATCTGTCCAGCGGTATTGATACAGGCCATCTTTTCTTTGGCTCTCACCTTCTTTTAAAACTCTACCTTTGTTATCTTTACGTCTTTCCATAATATTAGACTCCTTACATTATAATAAAGAGCCTTGATGTGACGACATGAGTATACCACATCAAGGCTCAAATTTCAAATCGAATAAGACTGATCTATGTACTTTTCAAGAGCTTTACGTTTGATAAGACGTTTTCGGCCTACAAAAAGCACAAATGGACAGTTTTGTTCTTCCGCCATTTCTCGAAGTTTGCATTGACCAATATTCGAATATGCTGCAGCTTCTTCTATTGTCAGGGTGGCTTTTTCCCAGATTGGGACTTCTTTCATTCAATCACCTTCTCCATCTTCTCTTCCCCATACCTTGCCACACACACATTATATAAGAGCATCGCCCTGGTCATCAGACCAACGCCACCGATACGAGGGGTTACTTTAATGTTATTCATTTTATAAACTTCATCAGCACAGTCTCCATGTTGCTTGCCATTCTCGTCGTAGTTAATGCCAACGTCAATGCAGATGTCTGTGTTGAATAGATCTATATGAGAAATAAAATTGCGTTTTCCAACCGCAGAGATGACAACATTTGCTAGTTTTGTAACGTAAGCAGTATTCTTCATGTAGCTCCCTGTACTATTCACAGAGATCACATTACAGTGCCGCTTAATCAGCATATCGACCAGTGGACGACCCACAATATCAGACTGACCACATACAAGCACATTCTTGCCATCCAGATTGTAACCGATGGAATCAAAAATCTTCATAACGCCAAGCGGAGTGCAAGGCTGAAATGGTGATGTAGAATTAAAGCCATCAACATCAAGTTCATCTGGAATACAAATATTTTTAGGATCGATATGTTTTGGCAGCGGGAGCTGGACAATGATACCGTCCACATCTTCCCAATTATAATCTTCCAGTATCCTATTATTTAATTCATCCTCCGTAATATTTTCTGGCAGTTTGATAAGGTTTGCTTCGATTCCCACCTCTTCACAGTCACGTAATTTACCTTTAATATAAGCGTTGGATGCAGGGTTGTCCCCTACTTGATAAATATGTAAAATAGGAGCATAGTCATCTTCTGCGATAATATTCTTGATTTTATTTTTGATGTCTTGTGCAATAGATTTACAATCAATAATCATTATGAACCTCCTATATAGAATCCAAGTTTTATCAAGGTCGCTTAGTAATATCGCAATCCATATCTCGTGCAAGCTCTAAAAATTCCTCAAAAGACAAGTCGTGCATAACTTCTGCAGTAGATACTTTATTCGGAGAGACGTATCGAAATTGCTTCTTCAGTTCGATGTAACTGCCACTATTTCTTTTAATTTTTACTGTTTCAGAGTGCTCACCGACATTCGGGATGTCAACATAAAAATGATTTTTAATTGTCTCCCCTATCCAACTTGGACGTTCAGCTCCATCTCTGTTATAAAATTTTACTGAATATTCTTCAATTGAATTCTTCTCAACATATCGCAGCAAAGTTTTTTTTATAAAAGATTTCTCTACGGTATGGAGCAATGTCACATAAGTCTGCAGAGATAATATAATATCCAAGCTCTTTCATCGATGTTCTCCTTTATACTCACTACTACTATACAGAATATTTCGTAGCTGATTGATAAAATCATCGACCGCGCACTTACTACAATCTAAATCAGAGGTACACATACTACAGCCATCTATGTAATGCTGCATCAAATCCTCTAATGATTTTTTATAGTATTTTGCCTTGTTTTTGTAAAACCCTAATTCTTCCATAAAATCACCTCGTTACTGTACTAACTCCATTATTTTTAATCTGTCCTTTTTGAACATGAATTATTACAGAGTCAGCATTAACAGTATTGGTTGATTTATATTCGATATATGGAGCGTTGCTATCATATACAATTTTTACATGGCCTTTGATATTCATATAATTGCCATTACAAAGAACCGTAAGCATCTCGTAATTTTCTGCTGGGACATTAGATACCATAGTAGATGTATATCCGTAGATGCCCGATTCCAGTTCTTCAATAGTGGCAGTCCACTCAATCGGATTATAATGACGATAGATACCGTCGCCAATCGCCCATACAAAATATCCAACAATAAGAGTAATGAGCACACCGACTGTCAAAAACAAGATCTTTTCTCCAAGAGTGAGTTTTTCATTATTACCATCCAAGTTCAACACCACTTTCGTTTACAATATAGATGCCGTTGTCTTTCAAATACTCAATAAACTCTTCATGTGGTAATTTATGGGCGAGCTCACAAATAGTGTAGTTACTTCTGCCTTTCACCCACCTTGTTTCTTTTCTCAAGTTAGACCACTGATGTACACGAAATTCCTTACAACGCCATTTTAAATGAAAGGTATCAGCACACAAATCGCAAATTGGTATCTCTACATAAAAGTCACCCGGATAGCGTTTTCGTCGCCACCACTCCATATCATAGAATACAATACCATAGAGTTCAGGGTAATCTTCAAATCCATGTTCTCTAAGGTAAGCAAAACCCAATCCATGGATGGTCCATTCTGGCGACCTTGGAACTGTATATCGAAGCTGCGATTCTGTATGTGAGATACAGGCGTTGTTGTATTTACCGTCTATGCCCATAATATACCAGTCGGATTTATAATAGCCTATTTGTTTAGTCACAACTAATCACCTCACCTGTATCATCACCCAACGGCCACGTGCATCCATAAAATGTTCCCAAATTTTCGATTTTAAAATAGTACCATTTTTTCGTCACGTAGTCATAAATACTGTAGCAAGTGCAGCGGCCATCCGGCCAATGGTTCTTTTTAATAGCATCAATATCAAGTTCTAAAAATCGTTTGATTTCGGATAATTTATATGAAGCAAAAATATAATCCCATGGGCCACGCCAATGGATAAACCACATGTGCCCTACGAAGTTCGGCCATTCTACAGAAAATCGTTCGACTGGTTTACTTCTGCCAAAATTCTTATATTGAAGAAAATAGTTGCTGATACCGTGTACACCAGTCCAATAATGGTCTTTAGTGCAGATGAAATGAGAATAGCTTTCCCATTCTGGATTTTGTATTTCCCAGTGATTCTTTTCGATTGAAAATCTATCGTCCATTCAATCTACCTCATAAAAGTCTAGTTTTACCGTATTATTTTCTAATTTTTATAGCGATGATACGTTATTTATTTACCGTTCGGAGCTGTTTCTCCATAAAGTCGTCCCATTTCATACCGAGAGGATTACCGTCAACATCCACACAGTTGCCATCATCATCACAATAAACAGCAGGCTCTGTTGGCTTGCCATAAAATGGGATAGATTCCTTTGGAACAATTTGAATTTCTTTGTTAGGATCATAATTGAAATCGTGAGTCCCATCGCAAGCTACGACATCTCCATCCGGCATTATGTAAACCGGCTTGAAGAACTTCTTGTTTGGATTATTCGATGTGTCAAAAGAGACTCCCACAATCTCATACTCGTCCCATATTGGATTTCCTACACTCGTATTCTTTGTTAGCGATTTTTTCCTGCTCATGTAAATCAAGTCCTTTCAGCCAGTAAGATGGACATTCATAAATTTTTTCAAAGGTGTTTGCATCGCAAAAGTGCTCTCGATCTCTTTTGTTGTAATCGTAATATCCAATAAACGACAGACCACAATCGCTTATTACAACGTTGTCTTTTAAAAGAATCGGACGCTCATCCATGACCTTAACCCAACCGAGAAAGTCTTCGCAAGATTCGGCGCAACTATCTCTTGTTTGCTTTCTATAAGCGCATACTTCTTTATGTAGACATTTACTGCAAATAGCCATTTTTTCTCACCTCTTTCTAAAACATACATTCTTAAAAATAAGTTTGCTTTGGCATATTATTTTTCTTTATCGCAAATTCTGCAATACCGATGAAACGGAGATTCGATAATCTGCCAAAACACAGGTTCCCACTCGTGCTCACTAAAGATACGGCTGTTCTCCATAATATCAACCGGATAAGAACTAGAACCACATTCAGGGCAGTTATACTTTAAATCACAATAATTGGCTGGCTTGAACTCTCCAAGAGAATCTGCATCCACCCAAAACTCGCAACCGCAGCTAGAGCATCTAAACTCTACTGAGTATTTTATTTTTTCTCTTTCTTTACCATGAACTTCAATTCGTACAGCCATCGTACACCTCAATCCACAAAAATTTTTTCTCTTGGAATTGCAGATAAACAAGATGAAACTTCTGTGTTGCATTCTGGGCAAATCGCCTGTTTGACAGGTGAGTATTCAGTCCAATCAAATTCTTTTGGAATTTTCGTATCTTCGTCATCAGCCCAAAATACGCATCCACATTTACAAAGGAATTTAACGGCATATCTTATTTTCTTTCGCTCATGTTTGTGTTCAATAATTTTAATCGCCATCTGGCACCTCCACGGTAAAAATAGTTTTAGTTGCTTCTTTCCAAGAAATAAACTCAGACCCAGCAACTTCCGCTCTACATCTATAGCACGCAATCACATTATTCTCAGGAATGTCCAAATCAGGATTTTCAAAAGAAGCCACTCGAATCTTAGTTGTGCAACCGCAATTCTTACATGGAAATACGATTACCGGATTTTTCAAACTATCAGTCTTGTGCATATCTACACCTCAATCTGTAAACACAAACGATGTATTAAAAAAGTTCGATCCAACAATCATATTTTCTTCAGATAAAGCAACCTTTATAACTTCATCGTCTGTATGCGTCTCATCATATTCTACTGTGTCGCAAATCTTATACATTTTGCCGTCTTTATTTTGATACAGCGTTCCTTTGCCAAGTTCTAATGTAGCTGTTTTCTTTTCTTCTTGAATATGTGCTTTCATACAACCTCCTTAATCAAATATCGTTAAACGCATCTATAGTCCATCCAATAAGACTATTTAGTTTTTCTATAATCTTGTAAAGGATGTTTTTTAAATAATGTTTCTGTTCAGGCATACTGCATGTAAATTCCGCTGGGCCTTCTCTTTTCGGAGAACTTGTTTGCATGACATATGCTTCATCATTGTGAATGATTCCAATTTGAGTACAGTTATCGCAATTACAAATTTGAGTCTGATTTATTGTAACATTCCGTTTCATATATTTATTCCTCCCACCCACCACTGCGATTATGTATCAGATACCAAACTTGGCGTTTACCTTTTTCAGATTATCGGCAGCCTCAGTATATGCGTCGCGTGCGGCATGATAATCGGTCATCTTAGCTGCCAGAATTCGTTTTGCTTCCTGTTCGGCAGTATCAGCATTTGCGAGTTCCTGATTCAGCTGAAAACCTGCTGCCTTGATACCACTGGTAAAGCCCTGCAGATCACTAGATGCAACCTTTTTCTCAGCGATATAAGTACTCTTCTTGCCATTGACAACAGAGTCTGTGTTGAACATCTTTACGATGCAATCAGTGGTGCCATCGTTAACGTGATAAACATAAAAATACTTAGCCATAATTATTTCTCCTTTACTCTGTGATATTATATCTTTCTTTATGTTTCTCGAACTCATTACTAGCTTCTGAAAATTTTTGCGTTGCACAGAATAATCTTTTCTGAAAGCTTTCACGCTCATTACAAATTTTCTCAAGATCTTCTCTTGCCAACTTTTCTTTGTTCCACGCACATAGAAAAATCGCGTCCACTTCTTTATATCCAAGATCTTTCAATGCCATACAATACATTAAAGTCTCTTTTTCCGAGGAAAACCGTTTTTCGATAAAATTCTCCCCATCAACAACACAGGCAAAACCAACCGTATTCCCATCACATTCTTTGTGAAATACTTTCATAGTATCCTCACTTTCCAGAACTCCCAAACCCACCGGCTCCACGCTCAGTTTCGTCCAATTCGGAAACTTCTTCAAAATCAGCCTGCCAGAACGGAACAACTGCCATCTGAGCAATGCGATCACCGTGAGTAATCATTTGAAGGATATTAGAATGATTATATAGTGCTACAATATACTCTCCACGGTAATCCTGATCGCAAATCCCTGTTTTGTTCGCAGGAGCAAGTCCCTGCTTGGTTGCCAAACCGCTGCGAGCATAGATAGCGACATACCAACCTTCCGGCGGAGCCATCCGCAGACCAGTATGAACCTTAACGGTTTCGCCCGGCTGAATCATAATACAACGGTCACCGTTCTTATTCACCATCATTGCATCATCAAAACCAATATAAGCGTACAGGTCTGCACAAGCAGCGTTTCTTGAGCCATAAGTTGGCAGATGAGCATCTTCATGCAGTTTATTGATTTTAATGTTAGGGCGATAAGCACGAGAACAAGCCTCAATAGTTCCGTTACGTCCAAAATACTTAGTTGCGTTTCCTAAATCCATATTATTTTCCTTTCTTATCTTCTGGAGTCCACCAAAGGACTGGTCTTCGTAAAGCAAAACTCTTATTACAGCCGATTACACGTTGATTGGAACTCCCCATGTACGGCAAAGAGATATCTCGTTTGGATTCGATATATGGGCCATCGACTAGCACGTTTATATTTCGAATAATTGTTACCGTTGTCGGAATAGTTTGATATTTCAATTCTTCTGCCGCTTGTTGAATCAATTCTTCCCATGTATATCCAGTCCACATCCAAATGTCTTTGCTTCCTTCAAACTCGTGTCTGACTCTTATTAGAATTTTGCAAATCATCTCCCTGTTCTCTGGATACAGTGGGTCTCCACCAGTAAGCGTAAGCCCCTGAATATAATCAGGTCGAAGTAAATCTACAATTTTATCAAGCGTTTCATCTGTAAATGGCTGACCACCATTCGGGTCCCATGTAGTAGGATTCTGGCAACCGGGGCAATGGTGATTGCAACCCTGCACGAAAAGTGTGACGCGCACCCCTTCGCCATTCGCTATATCACATGGAACGATTTTAGCGTAGTTCATTTTGTATCACCCATCGATTTCAAGATTTTATTTCGTTCTTCATAAAGATCCACTAATTCCTCTCCGACGATAGAAATTGGCTGACGCATCCTCATGAGTTCGTGCATGTCGTATCTTACAATCTCAATGTCGCGATCTACTTGTTCTAGTGTTCTCATCTCAAATAAACCTCGTCCACATACTTGCACATATGATAATAAAAATATTCAGCGCAATACAGCCATACATTCCATTCTTCTTGTCGCCTCGGAAAATATATGTAGATGTGTCATACAGAATCTGCTCAGAACGAATTACCGCTGCGGAGAAAATCAAAATAATATAAGCTTTGGTCATAAGCCAAGCAATCTCAGTCAACATTTACGTCACTTCCTTCCATCTTGTTACAATGTGTTCTGCACGCTGCCATTCGTGCAAACCAGTTTGCTTATACCAGTTCACGAGGCTCACTGTTCTATCAAGAGACAAATACGGATGAATAGCAAATCCAAGAAACATACTGCCATCTGCGTCACAATAGCAAAGCAGTGGGACCCTATCGGGTGGATTGTCGGCAACAGTGTGCCAGCTAGAAATATCAATCATGGTCTTTTCCTTTCTGTTAAAAGCGGAATTTTAGAAAGCGCATCCGGTTTTGTGTTCTTTAAGCCCCATTCTTCTCTTCCTCAATCATGTATCGCCAATAATCCGGCTCTTTGAGAGTATTAAGTACGCCTTCAGTATGCCATCCAACACAAGAACTTAAAACAGCCATATCCTCTCGACCATCTTTATATTTAATCTTGCACAGCACTCCATATTTCGGCAGGTCAGTATTTGTATTCTTCCAACCGTCTTTATCTTCCGGCCAGTCGATTCTAGCTCCGCAGTTACCACAGTAACCATTACGGTTACCATCTTCATTAAAGAGATATTCACCACTGTCACAGCACTGGCAGGAAATGATGCCATCTTCTGCAAAAGGATTGTTAATCATTTTTAGCCTCAATTTCTTTCCATCCAATGAAATCACAAATACAAAGTTTCTCTGGATCACACCTGTGGAGCAGGAATTTATTCTGTCCAGAAAGCCTAGAACCACCAGACACTTCAGCGTATTCATAACCATCTTTAAACATTTCGGAAAGACTCCATTCCTCAACAGCAGATAAATCAACATCATTTTTAATGATATTGCGATTGCATCCACGGCATTTGAAAATTTTTACGTATTTTTTCTCCATATTACCTCAGTACCCTTATCATCGGCAGTGTTGTTTTTCATATCATCGAAGAACGAACCGTAATCAAACCACTGATCTTTGATGATGTTACCGATGATTTTCACAGGTTCTCCTCTTTCGATAGCTGCACGGATGTATTTTCCTTTAAGTGATTCAAGTTTAGAACAATCAACAACATCTAAAATCCTTACGATAGCTTCAGCTCCGTCTTCATAACCTTCAAAATTTGCAGCATTTCCATCTTTAATAGACTCTTCGTTGATGTAGTATTTTCTACCGATGGAAGGACCTGTGTAATTTACTCCCCATCCATCACCTTCTAAAGTGAGTGTAAGAGAAAGAAATCCGTAATCTTCTATTCCAAAAGATACATTTTTAATGTATGCGTTTCTCAGCTCGTATCCATTAGCTTCAAGAAGGTCTTTTGTCCATTTCTTCATATATTTACCTCACAAAACGGCACTTTTATTGGATATTAAATTCTTCCGCTAGAATTCGTTTGAGCTCATTTGTTCCAACTGCTTTCATATAAGTATGAGGCTCTTTTACAGTTGATACTCTAATAGCGCTTTGGTCGATTCTAGCCAGTAGTCGATTGTACAAATCTGTCTGGTTCTTTTGATTGTTTTCGTGTTCAATGTTTTCAATCATCGTTTCCCTTCTTCTCTAAAATACCCGCTGCTTCCATAATCTCAAAGAAATCATCCATGAGAGCATCAGCCATCTTTCCAGAGATTTCTGGAGGTTTTAAGCCAAAATCTCCAAATGCACAGCAAAGGCAACCCCAAGGAGTCAGAAAATATCTTTCGTTGTCATCTTCAGGATTGATGTTTTCATAAACGATATTTTCGTCTTCCATCTTAACCACCTACCTTTTCTGTGTTCTGGACCATACAACTCATACCGGGATGAGATTTTTCAAAGCGATGATGTGCTTTGTTCATGGCATCATTTTGATCCTGCGCTTTGACCATATATGTATTGAGTTCCTGATGCCCATCATCGTAGTACATTACTTCAACAGACCAATAATCCATATAGCTCCTTTCATGCCACCACACCCACCCTACTAATTTATTTATTGACTCTTGTTAGTTTTAAAACCTCCAAACACAAGTAGAATTAACCAGATTCCACTTGCAACCCACAGTCTAAAATTTGGCCCAAGCATTTTCCAAACACCGTAGAGAATAAGGACTGTGATAAACCAGGATAAAATAAATCCTAAGATATTTGCGAAAATTTTCATTTTTAAAGCCTCATTTACTCACCCTTGGTGACGACTGTATCTGCACCCTGAACGGTGACCCAACCATGCTTCAGACGAGCTTCTGCTTCCTTCATCTGAATCAGTTCAGGAGTAATAGACTCCGAGAGTACCTTGTTTGCATCAGCCTCGGCCTGTGCTTCGATCATCTTAACGTCAGCTTCCGTCTGTGCCTTAACTTTATCAGTCTCTGCCTGAGCCAGAGCGGTCTGCTTATTCAGCTCTGCAATCTCTGCATCCTGCTTTGCCTGCTCCTTGGCACGAATCTTCTGCATCAGGGTATCATCAGGCTGTGCATCAACAATCAGTGCGGAAGAAACATTGATACCATATTCTGCGGTCAGCTTCTCATTCAAATAGTTGGTGATTGCAGTATTAACACCTGCGCGATCATCAGAATAAATCTGCATGACACTGAACTGAGGAGTGACTTCCTTAACATAAGCAATAATGTCGTTCTGGATTTTGCTCTCCATCAGGCTCTCGCCATCCATGCCACCAAACTTGGTATACAGTTCAACAACATGCTCCGGCAGGAAGTTATAATTAACAGTCAGATTGATTGCAATCGTACCACCATTAGCAGGAGCATCAATGTGCCAATCTGCGTGTTCCTTTACGCCATAATCGGACGGAGAATTAGAAAATACCACTCGCTGCTGAGTAATCGGAAACTCAGACACATGCTTTAGAGGGCTCATAAAATGCCAGCCCTGAGAAATAGTTTGCTGCTCGACTCCCTTCGCGGAATAAACAACACCAACATAACCAGTATGTACTCGCTCAGTACAAAGCACTGCGCCAACCGCAACGAGGAATGCAACAAAAATTGCCATAAATTTCTTCATAAATATCTCCTTAATTTTTGTAGTTATCTTTTAAAACGTAATAGGCGATAACCCATACAATCACAAAGAAAACAATGATTTCTTTCATATGTAATCCCACCAACCCGCCACTTATACGTTAATGAATCACTCGATTGTGCTTAACACGAAGCTCAACTTCTTGCTGCTTACCAAGATTGAAAGCTGTAGTGTAATCGCCCGTGAGATAGCCCGTTACACGACGAAGACGCCGAATATTGTGACTTCCACACTCAGGGCAAGTATCACCAATCTCATCACAATAACCGCATTCCATACAGGTATCATTTGGAACATTCACTGCAAAATACGGAATGTCATGATCCATTGCATAGTTCACAATTGTTTCCAGCGCACCGAGATTATTCTTTACAGTCGAGTCGAGCTCTACATACGCGATGCAGCCTGCGCTTGAATATCCGTCAAGCTGAGACTCAATATCGATCTTTTCAAACGGTGTCACTTCTCGCCATACCGGAACATGGACACTGTTAGTGAAGAACTCTTTGTCTGAAACGTTTTTAATATCACCATATTTGGCCTTAAATCTCTGCATGGCAGTAAAACAAAGGTTTTCTGCGGGCGTAAAGTACACGCCAAAATTTAGAGAATACTTGTGCTTGAATTCGTCGCAACGATCTTTGTAGAGCTGACAAATTTTCTTTGCAAGCTCAAGGCCCTTATCACAAGTTTGATCTTCTCCAATCAAAATCTGAAGAGTTTCAGCCATGCCGAGCAAACCAACAGCTAACGTGCCATGTTTCAGAGCAGAACGAATATCTTTTCCGTCATATCCGGCCATTGTTCCATTCTCCCACATGAATTTTGCAGACTCAGGAGACTGAGAACAAATCCACTCGAAGCGTTCAATCAGCATATCTTTTGCTTCATGCAACTTCTGGTCAAGAATGGACATAAACTTGGCTACAGTCTGTCCTTCAAGGTCTTCTCCAGTAGCATTTTTAATGGTATATTCCTTCGCTTCCATTGCAAGAGTAGGAAGAATAATCGTAACAGGACAGATATTCCCTCGGCCATCCTTCAACTGCTCAAAGCCGTTGACATCCCAACCATTTGCAGTTCTACAGCCCATCGTCGAAAAATACGTTTTTACATTATTTTTATCGTATCCTTCATTACCGCTCCAATCGACATTGGCATAATTAGGATAAAGACGCTGTGCAGTGGAACGCAGTGCCAGCTGATACATATCGTAATTAGGGTCTCCGGGAGCACGATTGATTCCCTTAGCCATCTGGAAAATACCACAAGGGAAAATGCTAGTTCTATGTAATTTGCCGATACCCTTAATGGAAGCGTTTAGCAATGCTTCGATAACCATTCGGCCTTCAGGCAATGTACATGTGCCATAGTTGATAGACGTGAACGGAAGCTGATTTCCGCTACGAGATTGAAGTGTATTCCATGATGTTCAGCAAAGCTCGCTAATTCCTTGCCCGGAACGAATCCAGCTATATGTCACCATATAGATCAGACTATATCTTCACCCTCAATAAGAGGGGCCATATCATTTCGAGCCGCTTGGCCCTACTCCCTTACGGGATAGTCGTTAGGCTTTTATTATGCTGTCACGCACATTCTTCATCTTTATAGTAAGAGAAGTGAAATCCTCCTGTGGATTTTTGCTTTCCTTTGCAGCATCTGCAGACTAATGTTGCTTGCACTCCAAGTTCTTTCGCACATCCTTGGATTGATGGATATACAATACCTGTTTCTTCGCAGTATACTGGAAGCCTCTCATGAGAATCAGAAATTTTCTTTCTGGTTTCTTCTGAGCACGGCGCATGTGGTTTCCCTTTCTTGACCTCAGAAAGATGCTTTCTTCGTTCTTCAGAGAACTTTCTTCCCTTTTGAGCTTCTGATATTTTCTTCTTCTTTTCTTCAGAGCATGGATGTCCGGCTCCATTTTTGTTTCCACGCATTGAAATTGACATTTTCTTACGAACTTCTTCCGGTAAAGAAGGAGCTGTTCCGCCCTCAAGAATGTTATACCCGAAATTTTTGTCTTGGGTTCTATATTTAGCTATCAAATCTATTTCCATATTGCAGGCATCTTCTTTTGAAAGACCAGATGCAACAACAATATGTTCAAAGTTATTCCATCCATATTTTTGAATTGAGCTCCAGAAATGAGGGCATCTATTTTGATAGTTTCGCCCATTTGTTCCCCATCTTGCTTCCGGGGTTTGTTTTGTTATCCCAATGTACTTTTTGTCATTTGCTTTATTCACATGCATATACACAGAATATTGTTCCATTAAATACTCACCTCCTTTAATTTGTATTTTGTGACAGCATAAATTTAGCACGGTAGGTTATCTCAATGAGACGTTCCCCGTTTAGATAGGTAAGTTCTTAATATTACTATTAAGTCGCCCAAATCACTTTAGGTTATGGTACATTCCCTCGACTGCTTGATTCAATTCTCGCTTTGTCATGTCCATTGCGTACTGATACACTTTTGCATTCCTTGGATCATTAGCCTCTAGGTCGTTAAAAGATAATTCTTTGGGTACTCTGTTGGGGTCATCTTCAGGCTGAATGTATTTAATTCCATCTTTAAAATGCTTCGAAAAGCTCTTCCGTACATAAGGAACCATAGTCCAGTCTAGGTGTGTTGCGCTCACGCCGCCGAACTGCTGAAGACTTTGAATCTGGAAGATGACTGCGACAAGCTGGAATGCCGTACTGATGGACTGTGCAGGACGAACATCAGTCTGGCGAGTGTTAAAACCATTCGCAAGCAGGTCATCAAACGGAATACTCAAGCAATTGTGCATACCAACTGCGTAGCTATCGAGATCGTGGATATAAATTTCGTTGTTCTCGTGATTCTCACGAGCCATCTTAGACATGCAATAATCAAGGGCATATCGCTTGGAAACCACCCGGCTCATCTCGCCAATACGACCGCCAAAAGATGCTTCATCAACATTGGCATTCTGGTTATCAATCTTTTTGCCGAGAAGTTTCTCCTCGACTGCATCCATCAGCTCTTTGTAATTGCTGCGAGCAATACCATGCAGATATCGGTAATTCATATAAGAACGAGTCGTCTCGTAATAGCCACTCTGCATAAGACGATTCTCAACTGCATTCTGAATCGCTTCTACATCCATAGTAGAGTCAATGGCTGCGATTTCAGATGCAATACTATCACTCAGCTTGTGGTCAACAGGATCTGAAGAATCATTCATCGCCTTCTCAATCGCATTTACAATCTTACTCTTATCAAAAAGAACTTTCGTTCCATCGCGTTTAATCACATATTCCATGCAATCACTCCTTAATCTTCCAACCAACGATTTTCTGCCACATAGAAAGCTCCAACCGCAACTACCATCAATACGACCCAGAATACCCAAAACCAAATCACCCGTGTACCAGCTGCAGAAATCATATAATCTCGTGCTTCTTCGATGTTTTTATCCTTAATGAATTGTGCATCATGTATACTTTCGTCGCTCAAATTTGCAAACAACGTACCATCATAATGAACTTCTTTGACATAAAACTCGAATTTCACATGAGGACTGACTTGTACAGTTGTCAGGTACTTGCTTGATGGCATTTTGATGTCACCATACTTGAATTCTTTGCCAAGAAACGTAATATTCTTAGAATTGTGTTCTTCTGAACTGTAATAATCCCAAGTCCAGTACGTTTCGACTCTTGTTTTTGTATGGCCTTTGCTATCCGTAGTAGTTACAGTTCGTGTATGCATCGTATAATGCTTTTCTTCGCAATAGATGTACATCCACTGTCCGTCGATACGTGAATCACTTACGGTATCTACTGCTTCTAGTGAGCCTTGGCAAAAGGCGTTGCCTACGTTAGTTCTTATTCCATAATCGAACATATTTTCGGACTCAATCGAAATTGCTGTATTATATTCTTTCTTCTGCTCAAGCGAATCTCTGGTGATATTTCCAGCGATAACGCTACCAAGTATCAGCATGATGAACACAATACCAACACTGACGATCAATTCACGATAAGTAATTTCGGCATTACCGATTTCCAAAAAGGTTGCCGACTGCCGGTGCTGCCTCATTCCCCTCATAGGACAGATACTCATAATTCTGAACCTCATATCCAGTCAGACCCAGCAGAAAGGAGTTCGGAAACTTACGAACGCTCTGCTTATATTCCTTCACGACACGATTATAATCGCCACGATAGTTTGCAATCAAATTTTCAGTGACGGATAGCTCATTCATAAGCTCCTTGTAGTTGTCGCTAGACTTCAGTTCAGGATATGCTTCCGCAATAGCTGCAATCTGAGTCGTAATCTCTTGAGCGGTCTGGCCGGAAGTGCCACGAGCATTCACAACATCCATCAGGGTCTGATACTCATGTTGGTCATAAGCCTTGACGGTTTCAACCAGATTTGGAATCAGATCAGCTCTGCGCTTCTCCTGAATCTCAATGCCAGACTTAGCTTCCTGGATCTGTTCTTCATAAGAGATGGCCGTGTTCTTAGGCCCCTGCACCATAAAGGTCATGCCAAGAATGGAAATAAACACGACGCAAATAACGATAATAGGTAACTTCCAGTTGTATCTCATTTATGTAAACCTCTTAAAACTTGACCTCATCGGCGCAATCAGGAACCACGGCAGTCTCGATGTTGCACATCGGCTCTGCTTTTGCTAATTTGTCGGATTGGTTGATTGGATGACAAGTAAGCCCATCCCACTCATGGACAGTAGGATAATCATGCGAACTATTGGGCATCGTAGTCAGCTTATCATTAGTCTCATCAGGAATCTTCTTTAGCGTATCTACGACACTTTCAGTAATCTTCTGTTGCTCCTCTAAAAGCTGGATTTTATAGTCCAAATACCAACGTGCCTTCGTCAAATCTTGAAGCTGAGAATTACCATCTTTGTGACCTGCCCGGCTTAGATACTTACCAACATTCCAAAGATAAGCATCCTTGTCTAACTGCCACTCCCGTAGCACTTTGATGGCCTCATAGGGATTGTCTGCACCGCCGTAATGAGACGGATGATCGACATTCTTCTTAATTTCGTCAAGTGTTTCCATCAATAACCTCCTTGTTCTTTTCAATAGGCTTATAAACATCTGCCAGCTTCGGATGACGGCCACAGCAACCACGACCCTCTGGGCAGAACGGATACTTCGGATTAGCCTCACAAGAAGGAACCATCCAGTTTGCTACTTCAGGACAAACCTGTGCAACTTCCTTCTTCATTTCTGTAAACATCTCGCGGATTTCTTTTTGAGCCCTAGAACAAAGTCGAAGATGACTCATCTCAATCAAAGCACGAGCGTTCATCGTAATGTAAAACTCTGTACAGCAAGCATTTGGCAGAACTGCACGGGCGTCTTCGTTTTTGGCGTTGTGATACTTCTTGAGGATCTGATAATCGGTATCAATGTCCGACATCATATTATCGAAAACATCAGCATCTTCACCGGTAAACGGGTTCACATACTTGAATCCATCCTCGCTGCAATAACGCTGGCTGCGGCAGCTCAAGCTAATATGTCGATGACGACTAATCTGTGCCAGAAGTGCTCGACTTACATCTTTAACATAGAACGTAAAGTTGATGTGTTCAAGCACAGAATAGTGACCACTGGCTTTACATCCTTTAGCAATTTTATAGTCGTCAGTCATTGAAGAGTCATAACAAATACTCGCAGCTTCCTCCACAATATCTAAAGGGTTCTTATCACTTGTAGGAACAACTCGCTGTGTGTACGCGATCAAATCAACTGTCATTTAATTCTCCTTAATATTCGTCCTGCCAGTTTTCAGGAATGTCGTTCTCACCAATTACGATGCAATTTTTAGGTGCGACATTTAAAGTGTACTTTCCATCTTGAACTTTAATCATTACGTTCATAATGGCGACAACTTTATGAATACTCCAAAGGACTCCTCGACTTTTTTGAGTTCTAGCTCTAAGAACTGTGTCGCCAACATGAATTTCTCTGTTAAGAATATCGGTTACCATTTAATCCTCCATTACTTTAGAAGTGCAAACTTAAACCAATCTGGAAAGTTGGATACTGAAATCCCATATTTGATAAGGCAAGACAGCAGCCACAACGCAATCATGATTCCGACCACAATAAGATAATCCTTAAAAATCTTAACGAAAGCGATCCACATCTTAATCCTGTCTCCCATTTACCTCACCTCTTTCAATCAACTCATCCACAGTAACCTCTCCACAGAGAACCTGTTTAAGCTGCTCTTCTGATAACTGATATGTAATCGGATCTCCACATTCAGTTGGATATCGAGCCAAGGTTCTATAATATTCTGCAAGGGCTCGTTCCTTACGACCCTGCTCACGATGGTCAATACCAATCATATCGCCCCACCTCCTTCCTTAAATTCTTCACTTTTGCCGGTCACCACATAGACATCATCTTCGAGATCTTCTTTGGGAATCATGACAATGTTTAGCATTTTCCTGAATGATTCATTATCAGTTACGATAAAATAAAAAAATTCAGTTTCTGAAACTACTTCGTATGTAGTTCCTCTTTGAAGCCGAACGACTTCATCTATGCCAACATCGGTATAATAGTCCGTTCTGAAGTACATCCTCATTAGGGCTCCTTGTAGGGTTCCATATCACCCTTCCAAATCTGGAAATAAGGATGTGCGTCAATGCCGTAAACCTGACCCTTCATACCGGTACTGGTAATCTTGTAAGGCTTTCCATCCTCAAGGCTATTGATAAAGTCCTGATACTGAGGACTCATCTTAAAGAAGTCCTTCTTGCCCTGAATCCTCTTTACCTTAATAGTAACCTCATCACCAATCTTTGGCTCCCACTCTTCAACCGGCATTCCAGCCAGAAAGTCGGGACCACCGGCCTTCTTGATTCGCCGGGCAAGGATTCGTGCCTTACGCTGCTCTCTGCACCGGTCTTCTCGATTCATCGAATTACTCATATTCTGTTCCTTTCAGCTTATCAAAGTAGGGATCGCCGTCTTGCTTCTCTAATAAGTTGAGCTCCCCGGCGGAGCCTACAGAATACAAACGAAAATTTTTAAAAATCTCAGCACCTTTAATAGTGGCTAGAGATGTAATTATGTATAATATATCGTGTTCTTCTGTGCCATCAGTAAGTTGAACTTCAAGTCGTTCTTTCTTTGGGATGGCTAGTTTTCGGAAGTCGTTCATAGTTAATCCTTCGGCATAGAATACACATCCTGTCCATGTGCATATTCGTCATAAATTTCTGCAATAACATTGTAGCATCTACTCTCAGAGTTATAACTACCAAGGATAATTCCACGCTCACCCATGCCCTGCCTTGCATAAACATTAAGGCTTGCGGTATCAATGATTGCCATACGGTCAAGATTTATAATTTCTCCGTCTTGCGTTAAAAGTAGCATTTTAAATCAGTCCTTCCCGTTCAGCTTTCCACTGAGCATACTTATCATAAGCAATCTTCAGAGCAAGATCTTTGTTTTCAGCAGTAACATAAATAGCCCATGTCATTCCCATTGAAAAGGTGGGCTCAAAATAATCAGGTCCCCACTCTTCATCTTTGATATCTTCGATGTTTCTATTAGAATGCCATACAGCCCACTTTTTAGTTTTTTCGTTGTAATAAATCCTCCAAACACCAATCGGATTTATAATACAATCCTCGTACTCTTCGACATCACCGTCGTAGGCTGCGGCGATTCTTTCCGCTTTTTCTTTATCTTCAGTGATAGTAATAATCCGATAATCTGAATATTCACCTTCGGTTACTGCGTAATAAGTTTTCATATCTACTCCTTTATCCGTAACTCACTTCGTTCTTGTCGTTTCGGAATCGCACAAAGGTCGGGAATTGCAGAGATTCAGCACCAGTTTTCTTATCACAGCTAACCTCTTTGTACTTACATTCCACAATCTTACCGATGTAATTATCAGGATTCGCCCACACAGCAGCTCTCGTAGCATCATCAAAACCAGAACCAATGCGAAGCTCATTGCCCTTGTAGTCCACAACTAGAGCACCCATCGTACCAGCCAGACGGTTCTGACCTTCCTCGATTGCTGTGATTCGCAGGTCAACAGTATAGAAACGCTTAATCTTGAGACAACCATTGTGACGAGCCCGGCGGTAAGGAACGTTGGTGTTCAACATCAAACCTTCCCATCCCATTTCGACCGCATAATCAAGCCCATGAGGAATCACACTCTGATCAATACCTTCATAGATCATCGGTACAATCTCAATATTTTTAAGGTGCTTTTCCTTAATTTTCTTACGAAGCTCGTTTAAATACTCTCGCCGTACCATATATGGTGTGATGCATTTATCCTGAACGAAGTCTCTTGCGAAATCCGTATCAAAGATAACGAATTTAATACCAGTCTTGTCCTTATTGTCCGAGTTTAATAAGCCAGTGCCATACCGAAACGCCTGTCCGTCCGGCCAACCATCTGGATTCTTATAAATCAGTTCACCATCAAAAAAACGTGTGTTTACCAGTTCTGTATCACCATCATACAGAGTCAGTAGATCATTCTTAATATGGTCAAGACCTTGAAATTTCTGTCCCTGCCGAGAAATAAGGTCACCATTAAAGAAAGTTCCCCTATTGCCATTTTCTTTCTGGCTAAGGCTGAACCAAGTGCCCTTTTTCAGCTTAACCTTATCAATCGGGTATCCCTGCTGAATCTCCCAGACAGGAACAATTTCATCGCCATATACTTTATTGATGGTAGCTGCTTCCACACCAATTGGCAGATTCTTAGTAAACAGTCGTTTCAGAAACTCTTCGTACTCAGGATTTTTATGTAAATAATTCCGGATTGTTGCAATAGATGCATCAGAGCCGGTATTGTGACCAGCACCCATAATATAAAGGTATCCGCAGCTGAGATACTGAACGTCGATATCCGGCTTTGCAGTTACCTTCTTATTGATCTTTGCGTCCGACAGTCCGGTAACAATTGCCGGGTCGAGCAGGAATCGGAAAAACGCCATCAGTTCATCAGCTTCATCTCCAAAATCCTTACGTGCATCCAGCAAAATGCGGGTCTTGTCCGTCTTCTTCTTTGCTTTCTGCAATGCCTTAACCATCGCATCAAGCTTACCTATGAGCTCTTTATCTGTCATAAAGCCTCCTTACGTATCCTGTGTTATATAGTTATAGCTAATAAAGAAAGGCTTGTCGTTACGAGCAAGCCATTTCTTTCCCGTATCCTGTATTATATAGTTAAAGAGAGAATTTTAAGCCTCCGGGATGGAGACTTTTTATAACTATATTATACAGGACACGCACATAATTGTCAATGCTTTTCTGCAAATTCTTTCCGTAAAAATTCCTTCAAGAACGTCTGCTTATATGGAACTCTCGAAGTCTTTACAGCCCGATCAAGAGCATGAGTTTCGGCACAAATCACACAATACTTCTTGGCACGAGTGATGGCCGTATAGAGCCATTCTCTCGTCAGCATCAGGTACGCAGAGTTGTCCATGCCAACAATCACATACGGAGCCTCACTGCCCTGCAACTTATGACAACTCAAAGCATAAGCAAGTTCAAGTGTTGCCCAGATGTTATTCCCACCAAAGTAATGTGGAATAAAGATTGTTCCCCACTGATCAAAATCAACCAGGATAAAGCTACTCTCAATCTTTCGGATAATGCCACGGTTTCCGTTAAACACCGGACACTTCTCTTCTTTTTTCTTTGTCTTGAGATTGTATGTATGAAGCTCATAGTTGTTCTTGTTGATAATGACTTGATCGCCCTCACGCAGAGTATACACCCTATCCTTGCCATCACCATAGATTGTGACCTTTGCTTCTGCTTGACCACGACTCGGATTCACAATTTCCTGAATAGCATTATTGACTTCATAAGTGCAGATACTGCCACGCAGCTTCTGTGGAAGTACAATCTGAATCTTCGCACTATCATTCCCTACCTTATTATATAAGGTACGGTACTGATTGATGATGTGGTTGAATGACTCACTTGCGTCTTTATAGATATCAAGCTCCAAATCACGAAGTTCACCACGAATCTCACTACCAGCCCAGCCATAAGGAACCAATTGCGTAGCGTTACGAACCTTAATGCTCTCCGTGATAGACTTGGCTGCCTGACGATGGATCTTAGTCAAACGAGCCACAGGAACAACCTTAGATGCAAGCATATCCTTGAAGATGTTACACATACCGATACTCTCAAGCTGGCCGTCATCACCAATCATGATGAATCGCTTGCCAGTTTCGATTGCCTGAATCAAATCGTAAAACAATTGAGCACCAACCATTGAGGTCTCATCCAGAATGATGATGTCCTCATCCAGAGGATTGTCCTTATCGTGAACAAACCCACCGTTCTCGATGTCATATCCAAGGAGACGATGAATCGTCTTTCCATCCTGACCAGTAATCTCCTGCATACGAGCGGCAGCACGGCCAGAGAGTGCAGTCTGTGCAAAAGACTTACCACGAAGAACTTTTAAGACACCAGCGACAACGGTACTTTTGCCAGTTCCGCCGTAGCCTGTTAAGATACAGACGTTGCTAGAGCATACCTTTTTAATGGCATCTCTCTGTTCTTCGGTATACTTGATGCCAAGCGCATTTTCGGCCTCATTGATTGCTGCATCCATATTTTGACCAATCGGCTCAACAGGAGCATCCGCCAGACGCTTGATTTCCTTCGCAATACTATCTTCCAGATTCCACACTCTAGTTAGAGCAAATTCCTGACGGTCATCGCTCCACCAAAGTGTTTCACGTACATCATGCAGATGAAAAAGTGCCCTCTTGATGACCTCTTGATCTCCCTCGTCCAATTCAAGTTCCTTGATACAGCTATTGATTGTCTGGTTTGCCGAGATAATAGAGTTACCTTCTTCAGCACGGTCGGCAAGAAAATGCATGACGTAGGCTTCGATTCTGAATTGCGAATTGTGCTTTAAGCCCATATTTAAAGCAAGAGCGTCAGCTTTTTTCCAGCCGATGCCATACGCATCATCAATCAAGACATAAGGATTCTCCTCAATCTTTTTTACCAGAATGTCTGCACCGTGATACTGACGAACAAGCTTTTCAATAGCACTAGGGGTCAGACCGTACTCAATTAGCTTTGTGTACGCCTCACTGTTATCAATGTTGTTTTCAAAGGAGTCAATAATCTTTTGTGCTCGACCTTCCGTAATGCCACTAACAGTACAAAGAGACTTGATATCACCGTTCTTGATGATTTCATACGGATTCTTGAATGCTTCATAAAGCATCTCAAACTGATGGTCGGTCAAGATAAAACGGAGAAAGCTTTTTTGTTCTTCCGGGTCAGTAATCTCTTGAAACTCATTCATGTAGATAATTTTATACTGATCACCAAACTTTTCATGATGAACATATTCACCACAGAACGAATAAGTTTTATTCATATCGAGGCTAGGAACGTTACCTTTTAGCCGGAGGTCACTGTATCGGCTCATGATAGGATTTCCCTGCTTGACTTTTACCACCTCGGCAGAGAAAGTGGCGAAGCCGCCGGGCTCCACCTCCCTCCCATCTTTCGGATAAAAGACTCGTTTTATCCTGATGTAGCAACGGATCATATTTTCATTAAATTTCTTATCTGCCACTTTATAACCCTCTTATTATGCACCTAATCTAAATTCTGTCAGTCCTCCGCACACTCTGCAATAAAACCATTTTGTGGTACGCTCGCATTGTTCTGCGCAGTCAAACTTCCACTTCTGAACTTTTCTAACGACGCAACAATTCGTACAATGTATCTTAATTACAGTTTTATCTTTGTACCAATCAATTTTAAACTCAGGAAATTCACAAACAACCTCTCCGTCAATAGTATATAAAACACCATTCATTACTTTATCTCTCTATCATGCAGCCACTGTTTGTAAGGCTTCATCTTCTCAACAATGTACGAATTTTCTTTTCTCTTGCAAAGGATTGCAAGATCGCTGCCCTTTGAAATTAGACTTGAATATCGTGCATACTGAGATGCCCAACAAATCATTTCAACAATACCACCTGTCATGTAAACATGTAAGTATGCAAACTGGTTACCACGTTTATCCTTCTTTTTTTGGATGTCTACGATGACACAAATAGCAGTTGCCTCACCGCCATCCTCTACAGTATCAAGCCCAGCATCAATATAGGTACAAGCATCCTTAATGGGATTGCTAGTCAAGAACATTGAAAGGGTTTCAAATTCCCACATGTGCTCGTCTTGCATATACTTTTCAGCAAACGCCTGCATAAAGGCATTCCGCTTTTTGTCTTTTTCTTTCTTTCGATTCCATGTGTCCGCTTCCCAGCGCTCCCTTCTTACCTTATTATATAAGGCGAGTCTGGTAGGTTTGTCTTTAATAGAATCTGTGTCAATTCCGTATTCGTCTTTGAGAATAGAGATCTTGGGGAGAGATGCCATTTCGTGGAAACTCTTCTCTTTATACTCGTTCTCAAAAACCATATTTGCAAAAGTGATTAAGATTTTTCTCTTGTCCTTTGTTGGAATAGCTCCAGCCTTAATCAACTTGACAACATTTGAAGTGCCAATCTTGCCACCATTTGCTCTCTGAACAAAGTCTGCCAATCCAGAATATGGACGGTCTGCAATCACCCCTGATGCGACACTCTCGCCCATTCCCTTAATGGCCTTTAAGCCAAATAAAATTGTGTGATTCTCCGCATCGGCCTTAAATTCCATATCAGACCTGTTAACACTTGGAGGAAGGACCCGAATATGTAGACGGTCACATTCATTGATGAACACACCCATTTTGCCAGAATCATCTTCTTTAGTAATCATACACGCAGCCATGAAATACTCAGTATAATGAGTCTTCAAGTATGCTGTTAGGTAAGAAAGAAGTCCATAAGCAACTGCGTGGCCCCGATTGAAGGAATAAGAAGCCTGTTTCAAGATCAATGCCCACATCTCAGAAATTTGATAATCGTTCCATCCTTTCTTGTGAAGACCATCTCTAAACTGGACCTCCAAGGATGCCATAACATCCTTCTTTTTCTTACCAATGGCACGACGAGCATTGTCAACTTCAGTTTCAGGGAATCCTGCATAACGGAATACTGCAAGAGCCTGTTCCTGATAAAGAAGAATGTACTGAGTCTTGGCAAAAAGCTGTTTGATGTCAGGATGAAGTAGTTTGATAGTCTCTGGATGAAGTTTATTGGAGCAATACGTCGGGAAACTGTCCTTAGTACCAGGGCGGTTTGCTGCATTCACAACAATGATATCCTCGGCGTTGTCACATTTTGCTTCAACACACATCTTTCGAGCTTCAGCAGACTCCATCTGAAAAATACCAATTGTGTGTCCAGATTTATAAACAGCGTCATAGACTGCCTTGTCATTCAAATCAAGATGGTTGATATCGACATCTTTCCAAGTAAGATGGGCCATCTTTAATGTGTCATCAATCGTGTCCAAATTTTCAAGACCAAGAAAATCCATCTTAACTAGAGACAGGTCATCCATAGCATTGTGCATTTCAAGCTGACACATCTGATTACCTTCTCTATCCATACAGAGAGGACAATATTCAATAACAGGCTTAGGTGTAATTAAAGTTCCTGCAGCATGGCGACCCATACTCTTCGGTAAACCTTCAAGCCGCATAACGTACTTAAACCACAGAGGGAACTTATCATACACATTAGAAAGCTGCTCACTCTTTCCAAGAATGTCCTTCAATAGAACTTCCTTCTCAACTTCTTCTCCGAGATCGTCCAATGTTTTCACTGTCGGAATCAACTTAGCAACTTCATTTCGCAATTCATACGGAATCTGCATATAATATGGGCTTTCTGGATCTTCGTTCAGTACCTTGCCAATGTCCTTAATGGCAACCTTGGTAGACAGAGAATTAAAAGTTGCGATTGGTGCTACGCTCTCTTTTCCAAAAAGCTCTTCTGCAATAGAAACAAGTTCTTTGCGACGACGACGGCTAATATCAAAGTCAAAGTCCGCGAGACTCCTACGACCCTTATTTGCAAAACGAGAGAAGTCAAGATCCCAACGAACAGAATCAATCTGCGTAACGTTTAGCATAAATAGACATAGACAGTTTGCACCAGAACCACGAGAATAGCCACGAGGGATACCTCGTTCATCGGCCACCTTACAAAGCATATACAGCATGATGAAATAGTCGATGTAGTCAACATATTCCAAAACGTCAAGTTCCATCTCAATTCTGTCCCGCCGGGTTTGCTGTTCTTCTTTACTCATCCATCCGAATTTTTCATCAAAAGTAGAATAAACGAGGTAACGCAGGTAATCCAGATGCGAATCAAATTTACCTTCAATTTTCACTTCTGGCATCTGGTTTGGCTGACCAAGACCAATATCAATATCGTCAACCATATCTGCAATCTTCACAGACATTGAGCAACCTTCTCGGATGAAGTCTTCATCAAACTGCTTTGAAAGTGTTCTCAGCACATCGTCTTCGGTCTGAAGATAGCAGTCAACATAACTTTCTCCAACTTCTCGTCCTTCTCCAATTTCTACAAAAACTGAATGTGCATCAACATCTTCCTTGGAAAGCATATGAGCATCGGTTGTAATGGTATACGGAAGATTGTACTTTTTGATAAAAGCTGCAATTTTGGCATTAGCTTCAGCCTGATCTGGCGTATCATGAGACTGAACTTCCATAAACACGTCATCAAAGATCCATTTCAGTTTGTTCCATAATTGCCATGCCTCAGTCTCGTTCCCATCAACAAGCAATCTACTCATTCGACCAACTTGACAGGCCGTAAGACAGATGATACCTTTACCCCACTCGTTCTGTTCAATGATGTTTAAAGAAGTTCGAGGCTTTTTATACATGCCATCAACGCAAGCATTTGAAACAACCTTGAACAGATTTTTCAAACCGGTCTCGTTTTTTGCCAGCAGAACAAGATGATAACGAGGTTGTTTATAGTCTTTCGTATCAGCTTTTTCGCTCTGATTATCTACTTCGTAGACCTCACAGCCGATGATTGGCTTAATGCTTGCTTCCTTGCAAGCCTTAACTTGGTCAACAAAAGAGTGCATTTTTCCGTGGTCTGTAACCGCGATTGCTTTCTGGCCGTTTTCTTTGGCAAAGTTTACAAGTTCCTTGACGGTAAGAATAGAGTCAAGTAACGAACCCTGCGCTGTATGTACATGAAGATTTACAAAATTATCTGACATCTATTCTCCTTCCACCATTAAAACTGATTGCGTTCCTTCAGGCGCTTAATCCAACGCTTGCGCTTCTCGTTAGCAATCTCATTCGCTTTCGATGTAAACGCCAAGATGCAATCTTCGTCATCATCATAGTATGCGTAGATACAGTTCAGCACATCACCGAATTCTTCTACGAGGTTCTCATAAGCCTCGTTAATGCTTACAGGCGTTGGGTTCTTCATGTCGATTGCACGATAAAACTTTATCGCAGCTTTCGACAGCTCAGAACCTTCCTCACCCATCTGAATGAGGATTTCCTTGCCATCAATATAATCAAGCACTCGTAAATTTTTATTTTTAATCATCCGTATTCACCTTACCCTCAATAGACACTCTCAAAGTCACAGTCTTACCATCCTTTGTTGTCCATGCATATCCACCAGAAGTTCTGTTATCCGATTGAGCTTCAGAAAGAAGCCAATCACGAACCGCCTCAATAGCTTCGTCCGTGACACAGGTTTTATCCTTCCATTCAGTTCCATTCTTTTTAACAGTTCCTGCGTAAATACCAAACATGCCACAGCTCACATGATATTCACTCATCACTCTTCACCTTATCTCCAAATTTAATAACGTCATCAAAAAGCATCACATAATCGTCAGTATATTTATTGCCATGAAAGTGACCAAAATACCAAAACGGCTTACCAATACGAGTCTCTTCCAGAATATCAAGAATATCATCAAGAAACTCTTCCGTAGAACTATCAACAGTACTTTGATCAACACAACTAAGAAACAACTCTGTAGGAACGTAGCGTGTCGGACAAGTGTGACTTAACACAACATCGATATTACTATCGTTTACCTGCTGCGCAACTTTCTTTTTTATTTTTTCATTCGGCTGTTCATCGGGAAACCAATTATATCCACACTCCAACCGATAATACTTATCCACAGAATAAGCTCCACCACAAACAAGACAATTCAACATCTCTATGCCAGAAAGAATCTGGTAAACCTCACCATCAATAGCAAAATACTGGTTTGGATACTGCGGGTCATACCACGCTCTTCCGCAAATATCACCACAAATCTTCCTTAGTTTGTAACCATCCTTACGAGACGGGCGGCGCTCGTGGTTGCCATGAATACAAAACAGATTTGCAGGAATATCTGCGGCGATAGTCTTGATACTCCATTCACGAGGGTCATCCTTGCCGTAGTAGTTCAAACCGACATCGCCAAGGCAGACGATCCAGTCATTCATTCCAAGATTGTGTTTATGGCAAAACTTTTCCAATTCTAAAAACCGATTGTAATCACCATGAATATCGCCTGTAATGTAAACCATTCATTCACCCCTCTCATAAACTCGCCAATACCATGTGCTACCATCGCCCGGATAAAACCTATCGCAAAAGTCCTCAAAGCGACATCCTTCGCATGGATCATCTTTTGACAAATCTATCACTGGATGGCTTTTGCATTCTGCGATAAATTCTTTAACGTCTGCTTCAAACTGTTCAGGCATCAGCATTGTCAATCAACTCTCCATTTTTTACAACCTTAGCCTTATCATCCCAATATTCATCAGCTCCAACCTTTCTAGGAGCAGTGCCAAAATGCTCTTTCCACTCAGGAAGACTCTCATTGATTGCATCAAACTGAATACCCCAATCGAAGCAAGCTTCAATTGCGTCATACAGGAGCTTCCCTTCACGGCAAGTCCAGAGAATCAGACCAGCACCGTGTTTCTGTTCCTGAATTGCTTGATAAATGACATTCCAGTTTGGTTCACCGATATCAGGATAATTATTCTCACAGAGAGTGCCATCAAAGTCGATGGCGATAGCACGTTTCCAATTTCCCATATCAAATCACCTCAAAATCCACAATCTGCGCTTGCGGCGTAACCTTATTCCCGTACTGATTTAAAGACAACCGACACACAGCATTGATAATTTTTGCATAATTGTCTCCATAAAAAGTAACAACTTCATCATCCTCGAAACTATCTTCAATCCAATCAATCAGTCGTCCATTATCATTAAAACACACAAAATCAATGCCTTTTTCTTCATCAGAATACTTCCACATATTACCGTTCTTGCCCATCGGAGCACATCCACTATGAGCTAACGGAATATTTCTAATGTAGAAATACGGCTCGGAAATACCCTGTGCCCAGATTTTATGCATTTCGTACATGGTCTTCGGCAATGCAACGGTCAGCTTACTATAGTCAAAATCAAAATCAACTACGATTGCCTTACTCATCGTGACATCTTTAAGCAGTTCATTGCAATCCGCAATCGCCTTTGGCACATTTTCTTTCTTGATTTTCACACCAGCAGCATTATCATGACCAAGAACTGACTCAAAATCTCCGGTACTCATCAAGAACTCCTTTAAACTTTCAATCGGAGAACCGTCAGGATTTCTCATTGAACCACCGTAATAATCCGGTTCATCAGCGAAGGTACGAAGCAATACGCACGGTTTTGCATACATTTCAGCCAGCTTGATTGCCACAACACCAGTCAGAGTGTTATCAAGAATGCCAGTAGAGTTGCAGAAGAGAATCTTATTCTGGTCTGCACTGTGCTTCTCAATCAGTTCCTGAAGCTCTGCGACAGCCTTGTCCTTGGTCTTGTTTTGCTGATACTTACAAGAGGAACACTCACGAGCTACATGCTGCGCCAGAGTCTCATCAATCGTAACACCGGCATTCTTGCCACGAGTCGGAGTATACTGGAAGGTCTGTTCCTCTCCAACCATCGCACGGAACATCCGCTTCTTTTGCTCGGATGAGCCAACGCGAATCAGTGCGTTCATCATCGGAACGATGTAAAACTGAACATCATTGATAGTCGGATCACCCTTGATATTGAAACTATTCGCCTCAACCAAGGCACAAATCATCGGATTTACAATTCGTGCCAGACCTTTCGTGCAAAGGCGCTTTGTCTCATGCGAGTGCATATCCATAACGTCACCGATGTTTCCGACTGCCACCAGATCAAGATACCGGTCTGCAACATCAGTCCAATTATATTCATCAACAGCCTGAAGAAACTTATACATCACGCCAGCGCCAGACAATTCCTTATTAGGATATGTACCGTTCTGGTTGTTGACGATTACTGCGTAAGGATTCTTTCTGTCGCAGATGTGATGGTCAAGAATCAGAATATCGATTCCCTTTTCGCGGAGTTCCTTACACTGCTCAACATCGTTACTACCAGCGTCAGGAATAATCAGCAAGGTAGTTTCAAATGGAACCTCAATTTCTTTAGAGAGTCCATGCTCCTTGCCGCTATGATGCAGAACATTGATTTTTCCAAAATAACCAATCGTCTTCAAATACTGAAACATCATTGAAGCACTTGTGAATCCATCCACATCACAGTCTACAAGGATAGAGATAATAGACTTATTCCAGATATGTTTGTTCAACAGCCGGACAGCATCTTCCATGTTGTCCAGTTCCCACGGAGAATTCAGACAAGAATCATCTAGGTTCATGTAGGTCTTATAATCCTCAACCCCTCTGTTCTCCATAATCGTTCCAATCGGGTCTGATAGGTCGTTCCTACTCCCCTTCCAGAGTTTTACATTCATTTAATTCTCCTAACACAATTCTCAATCAATGCTTTAAATTTTTCAGGATTATCAGTTGGGGCTTCCTTTTCATCCAGAATCCCTTTATCATCTACTACAGCATACACACTTACGCCATCGACGAATCGATTGGCGAGAACCATAAGCTCACTAAGCTGAACGTCTTTATCAAAGACGAAACAAATATCAACGCAAAGACGTGTCAAAATTTCAATTTGATTCTGTGAAACCTTCTTGCCGCCAGTCGCTACGCAGTTGCAGACATCCATGTTCCACATCTGCATAACAGACTTTTCAGCCTCACCAACATATACCAGACCTTCATTCTTAATGTATGGCTCTGTCTTATACAGGCCATACAGAATACGGTTTCTGGCACACGGCTCAAGATATAGATACTTTAATTCGCCTTCAGGCGGCTTGCCGAAGTATCTTCCCTTTACACCAACCAGAGTGCCAATTTCATCTCTGATCGGAATCGTGATTCTATTTGTCAGTTCATCAAAGCCAATCTCAAACTCCTGCTGCGTCTCATAAGATATCCCATCATCAGCAAAAATCTGGTTCACATAAGGTTTGTAATAACCGAGGATGGCTTCGGAGATGGGGACTATCGGACGGTCATCCTCGTGTTCTTCACCTTCATTTTGCATGGCGATAAGTTCTTTTAGAATCAACATACTTTTAGGAAGGTCTTCCTCGAAGTTGTGATAGTAGTCAAGACCAACCCATTCGCAGATTTGCTTAATGGCTTTTGGAAAAGACAGTTCCAGAAAGAACTGAACGACAGAAATCAAATCATAACTGGTCTTTCCATTGGCAATATCTCGTGTGTAATCTACCGCAGTAAGATTTTCATTCTCGTAGATACAGAGTGCCGTTCTATTGTCACCATCTGGATTTGCACACTGGTAATAACCAGTCTTGTGACTGATGTGATGACACCCAAGTTCCTCCAGAATCGGCTCAATCTGTTGTTCTTCAAGAATGTAATTTTTCAGATCTGCGATATTTACCATTGTAGTTCCTTACTTTCTGGTGCAGACACCGACCTCTTTCCAGACATTCTGGTTCAAATTCACTTCAAACATGATTTTCTTTTTCTCACCAAAACGGTTTTTATCGATGTTTCCAACGTAATACCGCTTATCTGGATTCAGCCGATGGGCACAGTCACCGCCCCACTCAGGGTCATGAGAGATGTATTGATACTTTACGAACTTATCTTTTGGAATCTCCTTGAATAGAACCATCGTCCAAGCAACATGCTTAATCATTTTTGACTCAGCAATGTTGTTTGAATTCAGCTCATCAGGAAGATACTCATGAGCATTTTCGGCCAACTGGATACTACCATAGATAAAAATCTTCAAATTTTTCGCAATCTCTTCAAGCTCGGTGGCCGTGACCTTGAACGCTGCCCATTCACCAATCGAAGCAATGTCGTTCTTTAGAGTATCGTAAAACACATACTTAACTCCCTGGGTGAGAGCTGCCTTCTGGATTTCAAATCGTAGGGACTTGTCACTATAATCAGCAGAGACATCCTTTGCGATAATCAAGCCTTGTGATTCGCTCTCGATCCACTGGCAGACATCAAGTACATTGCGATACTCCTCGCTTTCCTCGTAGACACGAGCGGTGAACTCATCAATGCTTTCTATGTATTCTCCGTCTTCGTTTTGCTTTCGAAAGATGAAGTTTCCATTTGCATCCCGGTACATTCCAAGGGTGATTTCTCGCTCATCCTTGTGGAAACGATGACCATGCAACTCTTGAAACTCAGGATTATTGATGGCGGTGACCAGTAAGCAATACCGGACTGACTCAAGATCCATCTCATTCAGCAGCAGAAGAGCTTTCTGCTTTTGAACCAATGTGACGTAGGCAACAATCGCCATCATGTATCTAGTCTTACCGGCGTTAGATGGCATACCATTGAACATCACAGTGCCCAGTTTCAATCCTCGGAACAAATCATTCATGATAGGATACTGGAACGGCAACCCCATATCTGGAACGCTCAGACGTTCATTGACCATTGGTAGAAGACCATTATTCAAAATCTCAGCATCATCGTTTGTAATGATGACCGTATTGATCTTGTCGGCCTTGCCACGAATCAATTTATAAATGTCCTGAGCGCCAAACATTTCAAACTGTCGATGCTTCAAGATTCCTTCAATGTTAAAACCGTTTCTCTGGTACTCACGAAGTAGCGAATATTTCTTCAGGATATTGAAATATCCCTTGATATCATCGTCATTCGCAAGACTCATGTAGTATTCAATGGTTGACCAGCCCTTCAGCCGCTTATATTGGGACAATCTGGACTCGTCTTCAGCCATAAACGTTAAAACAGACGTTTTATTAAATTCTTGAGTCCGAGTTTCGTAAATAATCAGCGCTGCATCGTAGAAAAATTTTGTTGCTTCATCGGCAAAATCGTACTTGCTCTTGACATAATGCCCATACTCGACCAAATAGTCAGGATGCTTGTAAATTGCGCCAACAAATAGAATTTCGTTCGGGATATTTGAAATGAGTTCCACTCATCCACCTCCCTCTTTTATATTTCATCGAGAATTGCATTTATATCAATTTCGTTCTCGTTTTTACTCTGTTTCGGTGCTGTTTTCATCCGTTTCAGTACCGTTTCAGTCAAATTTTCCTTCGCTTTGTCTTCGCTTTCACTGCGAATCGAAGCTAGTCTTTCTTTTCGTTCGAGATAACTAGGATATTGAGCCAACAAAACAGCCAAATCGTAGTTCCATCGCTGGCTCATGTCGCAACCCTTGGCTTCTTTCTCGGCAATTATCTTATCTAGTCGGGGTTTCGCTAGAACCCACATATCGTAAAGTTCTAGCGGAGGAATAGAACCTCTATATTTGTAATAATTACCGGAAATTAACTGCGTAAGTTTCGAGTAGAAGCTGCCAGGAACAACCGCCGGGGCGTATGTATCTCGAATATGGTCGAAAAGAATCTTTTTTTCTTCCTGTTTGATATGCGCAAGCTCACGATTGTGGCCTTGCTCTCTCTTTTTGGAAAGAAGATCATCGACTTTTTTATCCGTAGTATCTTTCATTTTGTCAAAAAATGCCCTTAGCAGGTCATCTGTCCAAGGGCGTTTTTGATTTTTCTTTTTTTCTACAAAACAATCCTTGTGGTAAAAACCAGTCTTGTCGTAAAAAAAAGTGCTACGGTCTCGCTCGATGAAAATGTTCTTCCCGCAAATCTTGCATTTACGGGTTAGTTCCATTAAGCCAGTTCCTTCTCCATGACTGCGGCGACCTTCTTCAGTTCCTCAATATCAGTCATAGAACGGAACGCAGTAGACAGGCCAGCCGCCTTAACAGCCTTCTGTGCTGCGCTCTTCTTCACAGGAGAAGCGGAAGCAATCAGGTCGTTCAGCTTTGCCTTAATGTCGTCCAGAGAAGGCTCCTTGGATTCGGAGGTATTCTCTGCAGGAGCATCATCACTGATATCATTATCATCAAGACCAAGCTCACGAGCACGCAGCTTCATTTCCGTCTTGACTGCATCGTTCAGGCCATTCTTGATAATGACCTCACGATTCTTTGCGGAACGGTCGAGATATTCCTGATACTCAAGCAGAGTCAAGTCTTCGACAACCTCACCGCCATTATGAACACCGGTACGATCCTTATCAAAATAAGCAAAGTTAATAGACTTATCATCACCGGGATGATACATACGGAACTCGGTGCCGACATTGTACTCCTGACCCTTGAAACCATCAGGAATCTTACGACCAGTAGAAACGCTCACAGAAGAACCATTCACCAGCTTGGTTTCAGTCTCATCCTTCTCACGGCAAATGACGATGTAACTCACACCAGTTGCATTCAGATCCAGAATCAGGGACTGCCCCTTAAAGTTCAGCTGCTGATAATCCTTCAACTCCATACCAGCACCCTCAATCTTCACCGACTTCTCGTCGCCGGTCAAACCCTGTGCTGCAGCCTTAACCTTTGCACGCTTCTGCGAGAAATTAGTCAAGCCCTGTTTCGTAGTCAGATTAAGAATGGTTGCGGAATCAACAACGATAGCATCGGCACGGAAAGGCTTACCGTCAGCGTCCAGCCAAACATTACCGTCCTCATCCTCGAAGTCCTCATTGTCAGCAACGGTATGAATGAAATCCTGTACCTCTGCGAGAGACTGAGTGTAAACGATACGGAGATTCATCGGATCGAGCCCATTCTCCATCAGTTCCTCACGATAATCGTCGATAGAACCAGACTCAGTATCCAGATACAGAACACGGAACGGACGACCTTCAGGAGTCTTCATGTAGCAGAACTGCATAGCAAATCGAGACTTACCAGTTCCCTGCTCGCCATACACAAGCATACGAAGCTTCTTACGAATAGCAGATGCATCACAAACAATAGCCATATATGTAAATTCCTCTCTAAATCTTTTCTTTTATAAGTATCCTGTGTTACTTGGCTAAGACTAAAAATTACACTCCCCAGTCATCCTCTTCCTCATCAGCAGGAGTCGCAGTGGACTTATTAGAACCACCCCACCAAGAAGTATCGTTCTCAGCTGCCTTGCCATCGAAGTCCTTCTTAGCCTGAGCGTTGGCAGCAATCTTTGCCCGTGCCTCGGAGATATTGTCCTCAGTATAGGTAGGCTCTGCATCCTTATCGCCGGGATTCGGATCAAAGGAATCAGGATTAACACCCTCGATATACAGCTTGCGAACTGCCGGAGTACCCTGACGCTTCATCTTGTTAGGACCACCCCAGATATTCTCAGTCTCAACTTCCTCAACCTTCTGCTGATTAACGATGGGACCAAAACACTCGAAACTAGTATAAGGCTTCAAACGCTTACGAATAGAATCGGCCAGAACCTTATTCTGAGTGTTTGCCTTATAGTCAATGAAGAACTCTGCATCCTCAATAGTGTTGTAATTCACGATCTTTGCATCGACAACTACTTCATCGCCCTCATCACTCTTGCGGCAACCAGTGTAAACAATGGTCTGGGTAAACAGAGCCAGCTCTTCAAAACCCTCTGCATCGAAGTCGATTTCCTTAGAACTCAGAGAAACCTGAGTAGGAACGAAGCGGATCTGGTGTTTGCCGTTGTAAGTGCTATACTCGATATTGCCACGGACATACACGTTGTCACCGTCATGCAGGTTCTCGGAGATCTCCTTAGCTGCATCGAAGTCGGTTAGAGTCTTGTTATCATTGATAACCTTACCAGACTCATTCGTCTTCTTGGTAACACCGACCTTAACGCCAATCATATCATAGCCTTCCGGTGCAACATAAGTCAGACGATCCTTCCAAGCGACTTCCTTCTTATCCTTCTCGATGCCCTTGTCCTTATCGGCACGGCGGAAGAAGTAAACCTTATCACGAGGCATACCAGCCAGATCAACATAGAAAGTGTTTTCATTGGAAGTCTGAATACCAAAGCTCAGGACACGGCGCATAACACCACTCTTGGTCTCCTTCTCGTTATAGAAGTTGCAACGCTGGGTGCCGGTGACCTTACCAGCCATCTCAAAAGAACCACGGGTCTGAGGAAGATTAAAAATTCTATCTGCCATATCAAGTCTCCTTTATGTAATTTTGTTTCATTGATAATCACTTATGTTTCTTTTTTATTGTCTCGAATCAATTCATGCACTATTCATTTTATGTATTATCCTCCGTCTGGCTTATTGATGGCTTATATTTCATACGGCACCCGCCGTTAGAAATCGTCCTTTAATGGATTATGTATAAACATTGCGCCGAGCACTACTGGGAACCGTTCTGAACACTCAGGACACAAATCAAAACTTAAAAGCGAACCATCAAGTTGGCTACCATAAGAGTATTGATGCTCAAAACTGATTCCCTGCTCGCTACCTATCGGCTTGATTTCACGACCACACCAGTTACATATTTTCTTACATGTGTTCATACGGCATCACCCCATTTTTAATATTCTCTATCACGGAACATCTTAGATTGAGCACGAGTCAATCTGTTGTTCCGACCATACTTAGGTCTGAATGCAGACTGCAGCTTGTTGTTTGCGTATTCGAGGTCACTCTCCAGAATCTTAGCAGCTTCTTCAATATAATCCCGAATGACACAATACTGGTCGTTATTGATGCAGTGCGTCTTTAGATAATCAAGCATATCGACTGCCTGATTTTTCAAAAGAAGTGTATCTTCAAGCTGAGTCTTGCGCCGTTGGAAGAAATCTATATTCATAGGCATCACTCCTCTAACAGATTTTCATACATGCTTCGCAATTTTTCATAGGCGACGGCTCGTTTAAGAATCATCTCGTAGGCGTGAGTAGTGTGTTCACGAGGGCACCACTTTCCGCCCTCCTTGCCAAGTCGGATTTGATTCTCAAGAATTTTTCTTGCTTCATCAAAAGTCATCTTTTCGATTCGTTTCTTACTGGCATTTTTCCATTCGTCTAGTTCCATAGGAATCACTCCTTTTTGGCAAATTTACTCCAATCCATCTTGCGATGACAATCAGAACATTCGCGCTCAAACTTTTCCAGCTTCGTCACACAAAACGGACAGAGATATGTGCTCTTTTCCTTCTGGAAGATAGGACTTGCTGGAATACTCAAAGAGCCGGGGTCGATGGTTGCATTGATAGGAATTTTGCTGTTCATCATGTCACCTCTTGTTTGAATTAGCCTTTTATCGTATTTCATTTTCAATGTACTCTGAGAACTGTTCTGCAAAAGCACGAGCAATCCCATGGAAGGTCTTAGCCCTATTCTTTGCATCCTCACCACGTTTAGCTGCGCCACGATTTCTTACATTGCCTTTATTGGCCGAAGTTCCACAAGGACAATACGGACCCTTCGGTTCAACCGCTTCAACCGGAACCAGATTAGGAAGACCTTTCAGCCATAAACAGGTCTTCTTTGTCCATGGATGGTCCTTACCATAAAATTCATACGGTTGAATCATCTGTGATGGTTTTGGCATTTCATAGACAGCACTTGGAATTGGATTCTCAACACAAATGTGTTTGATCGGTGCGTTATAAAACGCCATAAAGAATTCCTTAGCTTCTAATCCATGTTGATACCGTTCTTGATTCAATTTGTGTCCAGCCCACAACCATCGTGCGCCAGCGTTTGATAAATATGTACACGGAGGATGTGCAATCAATAGATCCCACTGCTCAACATGGTGTTGTATGCCATCCATTGTGACTATCTGCCCACCCTGTAGAGCTGCCAGTGCGTTACCCAAAATATGCCACTCTGGGTGACCACCGGACGGAGATTGAATATCGCAAGAATACGCTTCATGACCAAGCAATCGAAATGCTTTACAAACTTCCTGTGATTCTTCACAGGCAATTAGAACTCGTAAGATTACAACCACTCCTTTTTGTATCCTGTGTTTCATAGCTAAATCTCCGAAAATGAGCGAAAAATAATAGACGTATCAACGTCATATTATTTCATCGCTTATAGAACAAAAATTCTAGCAGATTTTATGTATACCCTATTGGGCTGGTGGGACAGGCAAGATTTGAACTCGCGACCAAGCGGTTATGAGCCGCCAGCTCTGACCAACTGAGCTACTATCCCATATTACCAGTCAAACAGCTGCAACTATTCAACTGGGAACCTTCCTTATAAACACTATTGCATCTATATCATATAGACGAGGAAGGAATAACAGTGATGCACATTTCCTATATCTCGCCCCTTTCGGGGTGGTATCTCGCACAGGCGCAGCCGGATTTGACCGCTAAAGATCCTACCCATACAAGATTGGAGCAGCGAAAGGTAATCGAAACCTCATCCTCAGCTTGGAAGGCTGATGTACTAGCCGTTGTACGACCGCTGCATGAAAACCCAGCTTACAAAGCACTACTGCACCATCACTGGCGAGCTGGGAATAATAGTGGCAGTCAAAGGAGATCAACAAAACGGTACGCAACCATTCTATGATCGTGGTGCCACAGGCGAGACTCAAACTCGCAAGCCTTTCGGCGTCTACCCCTAAAATAGATGTGTAGGTCAATTCCACCACTGTGGCATATAAATTGCGCCGGAAAGAATCGAACTTTCGCAATCGGGACTTCAAAGGACCCTGCCTTAACCGCTTGGCTACGACGCATTATATACTTGGCTTGCTGTGTCCTATTGCTCCATTTTTGGAGAGCCAAGAATAATAGGAAAGGTATTTTATGAAAAGCATGTTGGAAAACCAACTGGTCGAAAACGTCAGATTTGAACTGCAACTCCTGCTCCCAAAGCAGGCGTGTTACCATTACACCACGTTCTCGATATGGTGCCGCAGGTGGGATTCAAACCCACGATCCATATTTCAGGCAGAGCTTTTTAAGAGCCCAATGTATGTCACTCCATCACTGCGGCATATAAAAGCTGTCTGTCCAGCAGTCAATCGTCTTTCCGATTTGCCAGTTGAATTTCGCTATCCGCTCATCTACACATGAGCTGGTAGGGATAGAGGGATTCGGACCCTCACGTCTTTCGACACTGGGACTTGAAACCAGCGTGGCTGCCATTTCACCATATCCCCATATCGCCGGTCTTTCCCGGCTGTCAGCCCCGCGCAGGGCATTTTCGGAGGAAGAAATATCACGATGCTTCGTTAATTATTTTAACGAAAATCACGATAAAATGTCTATTTTAATTCAGCTCTTCTGCTGACTTGCGTAGAACTCATTCCGCAGCTGAATAATACCCTTTTTGCAGAAAGATTCCTGGTCTTTCTCTCGTTGTTCACGCATCCAACCATAAAACAAGTTATCCTCAGCAGTAAATAACTTTGCGGTATTTTCATAATAGCCACGTTTCTGAACGCTCTGCATGACACCACGCAAGAACTTCCAGTGCTTATAATAAGGAAGCTTCATCTTAAACATGAAATTGTTGCTGTCTCGCAAAACAAAGCCTTCAACGTGTTCAAAGCCATGATGCAGATAGTTCTCGTTCATGACTTCCTCGTACCAAGGATAGAATTCACTCCAGTTCTCAAAGGTCTTAACCTTCTCCTTAATCTGCAGATGACACTTCTCAGCTATACGCTTCAGATCATCGTAATCCATCACACTGAAGTTCATATCATTCGCAACAATATCCAGCAAAACAATATGCGGTTTCTTATATTCAATGATATGAGCATCATTCACAGGATCAATCACCTCGAAGATGATAGAACCATTCTCTTTTGCAACTTCTTTCAGATTCTTACGATCTTCATCAGAAGTCGTATCCATGAGAATCTTTCGGAACATATCTGCAAAAGGCCCTTCAGGAGTGGATTTACTTGCAATGAACAGACCATCCTGTTCTGCATCATACGAAATGATACCAAGAAATCCATTCTCTTTTAAATATGCAGTCACCGGGAACTCCAAAGTGTTCTGTAGGTTTCCAATTCTCGTTTCATTCCGCTCATCAACTGCAAAGAATTTATCATAGCTTCGAGCTACAATCTTATTCGTCTTTGTGTTAATGAACAATCCCCTTGCTTTGGTAGAAACCTCATCCCAATGCTTCTTATAAAATGCTTCACGAGAGAAGTTGAAAGAAGAAATATCTCCGAATCGCTTCTCAAACACATATTTGCTTTGACGCATCTTACCAACAAGTTCTGCGTTATCGAACTCAGTTTTCATTTCAACGGCAGTTTCAGTCTTTGGCTCCTCTTTTCGGAACACATCGTTCTTGGTTTCTACACACTTGATTGACTGACCGTGTTCAAGTTCCACGCAACGAAGATATCCGCCAAACTCGATTTTTCCTTCGAGGTTGTAGCACCGATGCCCCATATCAATAGGAACATCCTGCACATTCCGATGACCGAAGATCTGAATGTAGCTATCAGGCATCGATTTTTCCCAAGACTCAGCCACGGTTAGCATATCAGGATAGCGACCTACACCTTTGATCATCTGATCAGCAGATACGAAAGGAAGAAAATAAGGCAGATAACTCAAACCACCGTGGCTCACGAAATACCGCTTCCCATCATACTCAAAGTAGGCACACTGGCCGACTCTGGAATAGATCTTACGAGCAGTGTTCTTATCAATACCAGCTTTAAAGAGCTGCGGACGAGTGTAGTTTGCAAACTCTTCACTCTGAACCGGTTCATCATGCCCCCACTTGTTCAGCCAACGCTCGTGATTCCCTTCCAAAAGGATCACATTCTTGCGGTTGTTATTTACAACATCACACAAGAACTTGAATACTTCAACGTTTTCGATGCCACGATCGAGATAATCACCAACGAAGATATAAAGTTCGTCGTCCTTCATCTCACCAAGGTATTCACTTAAACAAGTATAGCAGCCATGAATATCACCGATGACATGAACCTTCTTCCACTGGTTGAAGTCATTCGGATAGTAGTTCAAATCGGACATCACATCCGTAGTAGAAGGAAGAACCGTCACGCCAGAAGGAACTTTTTGAGTAGCAAACCGAGCGTACATCTTATCAATGGCCGCTTCAGGAACTCGCTTCAGCCATTCTCTCTGAGCGTTTCTTCGTTTGCATTCCTCAATCGGAAGGTCCGTCATGTCAATAACATACATCCGATAACGATATTGTTTTGCAAGATTCTTATAACGATTCATTTCGACCGTCTTGGAATTCGTTGCATCAATCACGGTAAACTCACCATGACTCATACGCACCTCAAGCAGTTTGAAAAGCATCTCCCATACAACATCATCATTCTGCGGAGAAATCTCCATCTGCCCGGCAGGTGTTTCCTGTGCGCTCTGGCACATAAGGCGAAGTGTATCAGCACTCAATACGTACTGCTCAAGATTATGCTCTTTAATATAGGTGGACTTCCCACAACCTGGTGCTCCACGGAACAACAAAAGCGTTCTCATCTACATTTCCCTTTCTAATAAGTATCCTGTGTTATATAGTTACAGTGTTAAAATCAAGGGGCCGAAGCCCCCTGTTTTTAATTTTTGTGGAAGTATTCGATCCAGCCCTTGTATCCTTGCCGGAAACTAATGTAGGCAACCTTGCTGCACTTTCTTCCGATAATGTCCGCAAGAGGATCTTTACCATTTCCGAAACTAAGTTCTGCAAGATTAAATTCTGGATGAGTTTTACAGTAGTTATAAACCTTGACATACTCGCCGTTTCTAGTCAGATGTCTTCGGTCTAAAGCCTTTGAATGATATCTTCTTTCGAGAATATCATTCAAACGCGTGAAATAACTATGAATCGTATTCGTAGACATTCTTGAATCACTGTCTGCACCAGTCCTATCCTCTGTTTTGCGAAGAATGTAATCACCATTTATGACATAAAACGTTCTGTATCCTCCCATATTTGGGGCATCATATTGTTTCATTTCATAACACTGCTTGATGATATTCATCAGTCTCGCGTCAACACTGGTCTTATTCAAAACAGTACACGATTCAAAGTCAACATCGTTAATCGTCAGATTAGAAACCTCTTCAGAAGTAAGTCCAATCCAGTACAGTGCAGCGATCACGTTCATACGAATCTGATATGACTCTTCGTACTTGTCCAAGAAATCAACAAACTCATCAACTGACGCAAAATACTTGTCCTCGTACATATTGTCTGAACTCACATCGCTCTCCGAGAATTCAGCTAAGTCATACATGCTCGCTCGATCCTCACTTTTGATGTATCCTGTAATTATCGACTTTACATTTCTGAACGACCGACTTGAGTTCACCCAATTGTATTTAGCAAACATCTTTACAAAATCATCTTTTGTGAAGTCAAACAACTCATACCCACGCTCGGCCTCATAATCCATAACATGGTTAAGCGTCGATATAACAAACTCACCGCTTCTATCAGAATACTTTTCGGCAAAAGCTTTGATTTTTTCTTCAGTAAGCATAGTGGCACACTCCTTCTTATTATGTAGTGTACCATTAAACCTGAGAACAAATCAAGCAAATGCGGCAAAATTCTGAAAATCTATAGTATGTTGTACGCCACTCAGGAACGCTGCGAGCAAAAACGGTTCATCCTTGCATCTTGCCATAGCGATCATATTCATCTGACGCTCCGACAAGACACCAAGTTTCTTGATGAACTGTCCTTTGTTAAGTGTATCAGTCTCTTCGCAGAGAACGATACTATCAACCTCTAGGAACTCACAGTCTTCCTTTGAGAGTAGAACATGAACCGGAGAACGCTTATATATTCTTGAAGATAACGGATTCCCCTTGATTGTTGGGCTGAAGAGGTTACGCTTGTTGTTACTTGTCACAACGAACGGTCGAATGCCGCGCTGCTGATGACCTGTCGCATTGGATAGATCAACCAACCAAACCTCTCCGACCTTTGGGTCAATATTGTTATCCATAGTCATTCTCCTCTACAATGATGTAGCTCCGTTCCATAGCTACATTATACAGGATACAATCACAGAAGTCAAGAGGTTTTTGAAAATATTTTTAGTGCCCGTACAACTCAGGATTCTCTGATACGAACACGCTGGTATTATCGAAGATCATCTCATACGCTTTCTCTGCACAGCCAGACCTAAGTTCAATTCTCCTTACTTCATGGCATTTTTGTCGCAACTCGATGTGACTCTCATTTCCGAAGAACCCCACGCCATTAACAATCCCACCCGTCTCTACGCCAATGTCGTCAATCTTTTTGCAGATCATGTGAATATCCACACCATTACAAACAAAGCAGACCCACACTCGCTTTTTTCTTATATACTTTAAAAAATCATCAACCCGTATAACTTTCAAAACCTTTCTATCGCTCATCAAGAATAACCGCCTTCCGCTCACACAAACAACTTTCAAGATATATTATACACAGCCTTTTGTTTTAGTCAATATATTACACATCTTTTTGTTGTATTATTTATCAAAATTTTAGATGACGCCATTCACTCAGCATCATCCACAACCAACTTCGAATCATAATAAAACCTATGTGCGCCAAATTGTCCAGCAAAGGTTGCTCCACGCTCGTGCCAACTGCCGGGAGCTGCAGTCGGGGTTACAAACCATTGGATAGGTTTGTCTGAAATTTTAGCACCATAGTCAAACACCATAGAGACAGCCAGCTCATTCTCTGCCGTAACCTTCCTATTATATAATGAATTATAACCATACTTCTTAAAGACCTGCTGGATGGTTAGATCATCAAGTACAGCGGAATCATAAAGACATTGAGCAACGGCCATCTGGCCTTCCAAACTGTCAGCACCTGCTTCACAAGCAACAATCTGCTCTGCAAGAGCACGCTCATCATCAGTGAGTTCATGTTTTCCCTGGCTAAAGTTCACCACCTTCGTCTCAACGATTTCCTTTACGAAGATCACAGGCTCGTCGTCCTTTTCTTCGTCTCTTTCTTTTGTTGCGTGCGCAACACTTTGATTGATATGGCTATTATAATATGTATGTAAGCCTTCGGTTTCTATTTTTGGCATCACTTTCAATGCCATATTTCCGGCCAACAGACACATCATACATATAATAGCAATCTTTTGCTCATTATTTATCAATAATTTGTTTATAATAAGTTCACACCTTCTTTCCTAAAATATTGGTTTTATCAAAACTTATCAATTGAATCACCTGCAGGCTCATTTAACCACGTCAACCACTCTTCTCTAGTACATGGATAATCTCCAAGATTATTCACAACCAGCTCAAGCAGCATTGCAATCCTGAGTTTATCCATTTTCCGAATAACTTGCATTCGATTTAGCCTATTCCCATTCTCATCATATTTTATACTATTCATATTACACCTCAACTAAAAATATTGTTTTATAAACTGCGCAAAAATTCATACAACTCAACTTCACCTTGCAGCCAAACGACATCTCCGCCAGCCTTCAAATACACCGAATAGACCTTATCGGGATGCTCGAAGATGGATTCTACCTTCTTAGCTGCGTTCCGATCAATAAGTACACTACTCATAGTCTTATTCTCCTTCTTTAAAACGCATATCCACGCACATTATTATGCAGCGGAGGTTCAATTTCAAATGCCTTATCACTCTCGGCATCATACTTAAACCACCTCGTCAGCTCGGCCACAGGATAGAATCCTTCCTCATACCCTTCGATAACTGCATAGTTGTAGCAATGTTCAAAGACATCGGCCACATTATCAATCACAGACTGGATAGCTTCTTTCAAATCCGTGAAGTACCCAGCAATCCAGCTATCATCTGGCATCCAGTAGATCCCTTTGGTATTTGACACTGGCGAACTAAATTTCGCATTTTGCTCGTTCTTAAACGAGTCAATCATTGTTACGGTATAAATCATTATAAAACCATTCCCTTAAATCTCAGCTTTTATTAGAGGGGCATCGTAACAAATTGCTTTGTTACATTATTGCGAGCAACAATAGAATTAGCATTTTCGTCAAACAAAACACTCCACTCGGGATGTTGCCCAGAAATATATTTAACGGGATCATCGCAATATAAAAGACATTGCAACATACTTTTTAAATCTGTCGCATTATTAAATACTTTTGTTTCCATAGTTAGGCCTCCTAGATCTCAGTTTTTATCTGGGACACGCAGTTCTTTTGCCAGCTTATCCAGTTGCGCTGCGAGTTCCCATTCATTGACCGTAATTGGGAATCGTTCATTGCCAGCAGAAGCATTATCTTTCAAAAAGTTTGACACTGCAATCGCATAAGCGGAAAGCTCATATCTGTTCATATTCATTCCTCCTAAATCTTAACTTTTATCAACTTTATCAATCAAGCGGAAGCTCATCTATTTCACCGCAAAGATATTGCAGAACATCTTCTCTTCCACCGTATTTGCAGCTAATTTTGTCTAATTCTCCTTTCTTATAGAGCCCTGTTGCCGCAGCATATCTATGCCATCCGTCTACGATTACTGGAATCGGAGCGATATAGCACCCGTCACACATATTATCAACATCCAACTCTTTAATCTGATCTTTATGTTTTACAAAAAACAGGATTCTACTAATATGATAATCTCTGTTTCTCTTTTTAGAAACAGGGTATTTATAAGTATCTCCATACGGCTGAGATGTGTCTGCCACCCCATTGTTTAGTGCAATGGAAATATCATTAAGAGTGATTTTACCAGCGCCATCCCATTCCCAATACTCGGTCGGAATAAGCTCAAGAATCCGATCCATTCTAATTACATCCACTTCACTTGCGAAATCCATACCATTCACTCCTTCCGGTCATGTTCTATTGCCCGCCGCTCGCTCTGATCGTCAGTAAGCGAAGCTACTTTCATCATGCTATACACAAACATAACGTCAGCTACCATAAACAGGATTATTATAATCCACATTATATTAACCTCACATGTCTTTTGGCTTGACCATCTTGTATTGAGGTTACCTCAAGCATACACCGCATAAAGATATTATTCAACACAATTATCAAAATTACCAAAATTTTACTAATAATCCTACGTCATCAATAGTTATATCATCGATCTGCACATCCTTTTGTTAAGTATCCACAAGAACCCGGATTTTATCGCCCTTGTCCATTGCATCTTCAAGCTTGCCATTGATAGAATCAATTTCACGCATTAGCTTACAGCGATAATTTCCATCCTTATCAAGTTTGAAACACAAATCCTCATCACCACTCTTGTAACCCATATAGCATCCAGAACGGCACAGGCTTGTCACATCAAGTGCATCTTGGATTACTCGTGCTTCATTAAGAGTCAACTCAATCTTCATCGCAGTCCACCTCAGTATCATCTGTTACACCAGCAATAAAAATCTTGTGACTTCCATTTTCATTACGCTGATAGTCGCCACCAAGAATGTCAATTGTCATAAGAATCGTGTTGTAGTAATCATACGCCCGAAACTCTTGCATATTGTTTTGAAAAGGCTTTAGCCCTAAATCTCTCCAAACATTATCTAAGTGACGCTCCAGATTACAAATACCTTCACGCAGCGCATTGATTCTTTCTCTGTCCGTCATTTTACGCTCCTTTTTTACATATCCTGATTCACTGTATTCCATATCTCAGTCGAAATACTTTCATTTTCATCAGACAGACGGTTAACCCAAGCATTCAGTACCTCTCTGTACACCGTCATATTCGGGCAGAAGTAGCTGTTTGTAAATACCGGCATATCATCATTACACAGAATTCTCATAACAGCAGCGCACACGGCTGCGGATCTTGATACGCCAGCACCACAATTCACACAGAACCAATCAGTCTTATCTTCCTCATGGTTATCAAGAACAAAATTCACGATATTATTAGCCTGAATATCAGTGATACATGTGCCTTCCAAATCAGTAGTACAATCATCAAACTTCAGCGGTAGAAAAGTAATATTGCCCTCACACTTATGAAAATCAATATGATGGCCATTAGCTTCAGTGATCGAGATAAACCGAATCCGTTCAAAATGTGGCTGTCGGATAAAGTCTTCTGCGTCTTCTGCGCTCATCACCGAGAATTTCCATTTTCTTCGATACATAGTAATAATCATTTCGTTTTCCTCCACAGAATTTAGGTTTTATTGGTAATTTTCTCTCGAATACCATTCATGTCAAGAACAGTTCTCGTAAACTTCGTATCGTTGTACATCTGTGCCTTCACATCATCTCTTTTTAATTCAAGAAGACATAAAATTTCCATTCCGCTAAAGCCATCGTTGTTCGCATTACATCTAAGACTCCCATCTTCAAGTTCTGTCCAAACTACTTCATACTTTTTCATAAGACCAATCTCCTTTTTCATCAAAACACAAACGGATTATTATTCACTGTTATTATCAGTACTACATTCAAAACAAACATCATAAATGCAGTCATTCTTTATCACCTCAATCTCTAAACTCAATATCTACAACAATGTTTTCTGGCTCCGTCATATACATTCGTGCCAGCCGTTCTACCATTAGCTCCCTATCTCCTAATTTGCTTTCTCGTAAAATATACGAAGCAACTCGCTTACCTCTATACAAAAATACAGCCCAAGCACTTCTTTTCAACGGATTTGAAATAAAAGTCATTCCATCGCTTCCTCCAGAGAGGTGGTCACGTCACAAAAATCAAGATCCAGAGCACCAATCATATCATCCAGAGCATCCACAGCATCAGACAGATTCGTGCAAGCATCATCTGCTCTATCATACCGCTCACTTCCCTGCAGATTCTCCGGCATGTTATCACGATACTCTTCTTCTTCCCACTGAATATCCTCAACGTCTGATTTTACACTTTCGATCTCCGACACAAGCTCTTCTAGCTTCTTACGGATGGAATCAAAACGGTCGATGGTCTGCTTAATAGCTTTTCTACGAGTGTTATTCATTTTCAAGTCTCCTCTCAATCTACAATACCAAGCTTGCAAATGTTTTTCGGATCAGTGATATAGCCAAACGTCAATGTATTACGAAGATATCCTTTGTACTCAAATCCACGGTCACGAGCTGCCAGACGGCACACATCTCGAATCGCAGATTCTCTCGGCCAAGAGATACCAGCCAGTTGATACTTCCACTGAAGATCTCTCAACTTCTGCCACTCAATCACAGGCTTTTTCTCATCCTCGAAACACAAGCCGTTCTGCACGGCATATTTCAGAGCATCGCACCGTCTACTCTCTTCTGATGTGCAAGTTCCCCACTCATTTTCCAAACGGCGATACGCCCTATCAAACGGTGCTTGCTTCACTGCATCAATACCAAACGCTGCACCAAGCAAACCCAAACCAAATAAAAGTCCCATTTTAAACCTCCATTTACGTCGTTTCTAACTCTCTTTTTACCAATGGACGACGTTTTGTTGCATTTTTTAACCAATCGTTTCCGCTAGGAACTTGCCTATCCACTCTTGTATTACGGCCATTCCCTATTGGACAAACCCGGCGGTAATCATCAGCAGTCTTGCAGCCAAGAGATTCCGCTTCATCCAAAGCTTTTCGTACATAAGCCCATGTGCTACCACCGAGATCAGAACATTTTCCAATCACAGCAAGTACAAGTTCATCGCCCATGCGTTCAACATATTCTGCCAAAGCTTTTTGTCCAGTAGTACCAAGCTTCCCGATATTCTCTCGGAAAACATCCTCGATAGGTTTCGTCGTTGTCGTCCCATCACAAGACGAAGACGATATCTTATCTTTTTCTTTCTCTTTTTCTTTTTCTAGCTTGCTTTTGCTTTCGTTTGCTTCGCTTTGCTTGCGTTTGCTTTCGCCACCAGCTTTTCCAGAAATACGCTTACCTTCGATGTATTCAGCATCTTTAATTAAATCTCTCTTTATAGCAGGCCACACATACCGCTCATTTCCGTTGAGTTCAGGCTCCGTTCCAGACGATTTATATTTCATCATCGCCAGTACCAAACGCCCCACCTCAGCAGCACTAAGCGGTTCAAAGTAGCTCTCATAGGTATCCCAGATTTTAATATAAGTATCAGCCATCATACACCTCAAGAATTCTCACTATGAGTATTCACACCATAATTGATTCCAGAGTAATATCTCTCATCCACTTCTGAATCAAGACCAATATAATGAAGAGTGATTGCCTGACTACTATGATTCAAAGCGTGCTGAAGCCAGGCCAGAGCCATAACATCATCACGGTGCTGTACCATAAACTGATAGCCGAATGTCTTACGGCAACTATGTGTTCCAAGATTATATGGAAGAGCCATATCCTTTTGAACCTTTTTCATAATTCGTCCAAAACTATCCACATCAAGCGGCTCCCCGGCTACCTTTGGATTTGCCTCGTGTGTATACATAATTCCAGTCTTTTTACTAATTGATGTTCCACCCGTACTTCTCAGCGAATTACGAGAACTGCATTTATAAGATGGAAAAAGCCAATCATCATAATGAAGCTTGACTTTATCGATATAAGTAGCAATTACTTCTAAAGCAGACTCAGGAAGAAAAACAACACGATACTTTCCGGTTTTCTTTTCCTTCATTCGTATCTTTGTATTTGCATTTACTTGCAACTTTCCATTTACCCTCTGCGTTGTAACATCTGAAACCTTAAAACGAAGCAAATCGCTTGCACGAAAACCAGTACAGACACCAACATTAAACAGACACCAATCACGATATTGTCCACGATTCCAAAAATATTCCGAAATTCGTTTAATATCCTCTACATCTTTAATAGGCTGCACCGTTCCATTACAAGCTTCCTGGCGTTTAATATTATAGTTTTTTGCCTGGTTATGCTTCACTTTGGGAGTAGGATCAACCTTTGGCGGATTAAACTCAACTGCGTTATTTTCGTTCTTTTCAGGTACTGCGTTCATATTTGCGTCTCCTTTAGATTCCATATTTTAAACAATACTTGCCATAGGACAGTCCTTCTGCATCTGCCATTTTTGCAATTTCAATAAATGTCGGCTTATGTTTCTTTTTATTTTTACATCTAATATCCTTTTCTCTATCCACAATCTTTCTGCAATTATCGCAATAAAGCTTTCCACACTTTGGCCCATACCACGTGACACCACATCGTTTGCATGTTATATTTCCATATTTCATCATGTTCTTATACCTCAAATTCATCAATCTTCCAGTGGTGACGATAATAATTTTCACCACTACAAACAACAGATGCTTCCGCAGCTTCACACCATGTTTCATCATCACTCACCGGTTGATTGCTATCTTTACAGTCATTAAAGAAATGAACCATTTTATCAAGCGCCTTGAGCTTATCCGTTGTAACCGTGATTACAGAATCTTCTGCGTAGAAATCACTAGAATCAATACATTCGTGCAAAACATAAACCTTCATTTTTATGTACCTCAATTCTTTTCAAATTGCTCCTTCATCAGCTGCTTTACGGCTTTCTTAAACAACGCGAGGTTCTTTTCGTTTTCAATAAACACCTTAGTCTTCGGATTCGGTGCTTTACCGTGAGCTTTTTCATAAGCAATAAACAGATTATTCATCTTCTTATAACCAATATGTTCGTAAATCAGAGTGTAAGTGTGCTTGTATTGCGGCTTATCATTAAGCTTTTCTGCCAAAGGTAACAGAATCGGGATAAGAATCTTCGCCGTTTCGCTCTGCTTCTTAGGCTTTTCTTCCGCAACCGGCTCAGACTCAACTTCCTTAACTTTCACCTCAATCACAGGAGCATCACAAACAACTACTTCAGGAGCTGCTTCAACAGTTTTCGCTTCAGGTAGAGCTTTCCGTTCAGTAGCTTCTTCCTTCTTCATGTTGATTGCTTCGGTATACAGATCCTCAACCAGAGCACCAAAGATAGACTTGTACATCGTACTTGCTTCAACCACATCAATCGTAGGAATGTGACCAGTACGACCAGTTCTTGCGCAATACTTTCTACGCTCTTCCTCGATAACAAAGGCGTAAACACGATTCATGTATTCGTAAACATCACGGAACACATCCTGAACCTTCATCTCATTGATTGCCGCAATCACATTGATACGTTCATACATCTTCTTACGCCAGTCACTCACTACATCCTTACGAGGAGTAAAGTTTCTGGTAGAACGAATCGCATCGTCCATCTGCTTGTCCTTAATCTGATGGACACACTGAGATACGCTGCTAATCACATTCAGCGCTTTATTGCTGGTGGCGCGAGCCTCCTCAATCTGTTCACTGAGATCCTTACGGGTGGAATTAAGTTCGTTCTGAAGGTTCTTCATACTATCAAACAGAGCGTGAAGTCTTACATCAATGAATTCTTTGCTCAGTGCAGCATCCATCTTAGGAGTAGCCAAAACAGAATCACCACGCATCAGAGATTCCATAATGTCCCAGCAGAAATCCATGAACGAATCTGCTTTCGGCTGACGAGAGAAGCGGCAGATTTCCATTACACCACGCAGATTGTAACAAAACAATTCGCGTTCTTCCGTATGATTTCCGACCTGAGTAACCAGTTTGGTTACGGAGCTCAATTGATCAAGGCGGTCTGCATTGCGCTGATGAATTTTGTAAATAGCAATTCTAGGATCACTGTACTCCAGCGCCGCACCAATTTGTTCACGAGTCATGTAATACTGGTGCTTGTCATTCTGGTACACATCCACATTCAGTGCACCAAAGTGCTTAGAGGTTATTACGGTCATAGGATTGTTAGTAGTCATTTTGTTTTACTCCTTTATATTTTTATTAGAAGAACTGTTTTATCAAATCTCTACGATTTTCCACCAATCGTATACGTCACAAGCATCAATACGAATATCACCTTTTAATCGCAAAACACTAAAATTCTGTTCACCGTTTTCATCTTCATAATATCTACAATAATGATTTACAAGAATATCGTCCACTTGTTTGTTCATTTCATTTTCTGCCTCAAGAATCGTATTGAAGCCCTTTTTATAAACAACTTCCGGGAGAAATGAATTCTCACCTTTTGCAATATAAGTATTGATAAGTGCAAACATTTTGTCCTCACAATCTATTTATCAAGCCATTTCTTTTTCCATGTACTTCAGAGCGTTGGCAAGATATCTAAACATCTTACTCTTGTGCATTCCATCGAACCACTGAGCAACATACCAGTTACCAAGGCAATCACAACGACACTTCAGCTTGCCAAATCTGAACTCTGGCCGTGCTGTAGGCATCTTACTCAGCCTATTCCATAGGTTCAAAGCCTCTTCCCTATTCATTGGAAATGATATCCAAGGTTCGTGACCATCTGTGAACTCAAGTTTTAAAACCATATTTTCACCTCAAAACTGATACTTCCAGAACAATTTCGCATTACCAGTAATGGTCTGCAAATAACTAATGTATTCATTAAAAGAGCACACACCCTTCATTTTCATCTTACGTGCTCCCACAGCTCGTGCAGCAACCTTCGGATCATAATCAACAGCATCAATAAATGCACTGTCAATCATCTTCTGCTCAAACATTTTGATTTCGTTGATATCCATACTCATATTTATTCCTCACATAAATTTTCAATCTTGCTAGTCACTTTAAATCCTTGCCAAGTCCAACTCATATCTTTATTACCGACCAACGCAACCATTCCTTCTGGGTCAAATGCGATCTGAAAATCCTGATAATCAGAATAAGTTTCCATACACTCCTCTGCATCTCTTTTTATGAAATCCTTCGCCGCCTGTTCACTCTTAAAAAACTCCGGCTCAAATGCTGCTCCGTCAACACTGCATTCAATAACGCACCAAATCTCATCGCACAGTTCCATTTTTAATTCTCCTTACTCAAAATCCCACCATGCGTTAATAGACGTATTCGGGACATAAATCTCAAGCATATGATGGCCGTCACGAATCCATTCAGGTTCATAGCCTTCATCTCGCAGTTCTTTCATCAGACTTTCAAAATCATTGTTAACAGACTCTACCGCTTCTTCCATTGTTTTGTGCTCTACACGGTAAGGACCATTACACATCGTATCGTCATAAACAACCGTAATCATTTTTAAAACCTCGATTTTATTTATTCTGGAGTATTATTCTCATCATAAAGATTTAAATTTGCTTCAAATCCTTTCCATGCCCATGTTGTATATTTTGTAGTAATGCTAAGATATGCTTTTCCCTTATTCTGAACTTTCTTGATCACGCTATTACCTAACTTGTCTGCTACTTTTTGAGCTTCTTTTTTAATGTAATCCCATGCACATTTCTTTTTATCAAAAAATATAGGATCAGACCCACCACCAAACGTATCAATTTTTACTACACACCAAACCGTTTTCATATTCATTCTCCTTTATATTATTATCTTCACCAAGCGTTTCGGTTTCATACGTTGTATAGACAAGCTCCGTCGGCTTGCTGTAACACGTTTTCATCCAGTCAAGCTCTGCATCACGCAGCTCTTTTGTAGGATAGATTTCATGCCCTCTATATGTATCACCATACATAAAGTGTCTGACAGAGTATTCAAGATGGTAATACATCACTCATCCTCAAAATCACAGTTTTCATCATCCAACTCGTCACTATCAGGAATATATTCAAGAACACCAATAGGAATATTAGAAATATGTTCTTTCGCATATTGAATAGCCTCATTGATATTCATATTATCAGGAACTTCAATATAACTATTATAAGTAGCCATGCAGGTTACAGTCACATTTAATTTTTTCATAATAAAACTCTCCTTTTACATCAATATGTTAGAAATATCAAATGCTTTCCATCTGAAACTAAATTCATCCGTCAAAACCTGTGCTTCGAGTTCGTCACTATCATAATAAGCCAGAACATTAGGAAGGTCAGAATACATTGCATAGCATTCTTTCGAATCATCCACGATATATTTCATAGCTTCTTTTTCGTTTTGAAAAAACTCAGGCTCAAAAATTTCACCTTTAGAACCACATTCGATAACACACCACATATTTACACCTCACTAAAATTTGCATTAAAAAGAATCTCATTACCATATTCAGTAAGAGTATCCTTGAACCAATTTTCATTCTTTTCCCACCACAATTCAGCCTGCTGCTGGCTCAATACAACACCTTTTCTTTTCGCTGCATCGATAACGTCATCGATACAAAAACGAGTTTCAGCATAATAATATCGAGCATCGCAATCATCTTCGTCAAATGCTTCCATCTCTGTAAGTTCGGTGGATGGATGCTGCCAATCACAATTGTAAAACACTCGTTTTGCCTTCTTTTCATCACCTTCACAGATATCAATAATATCCTGTGCAGTGTAAAAGTTCGTATATGCGTCTGCAAGTTCTTGCAAAGTCATTTTATGGTCATAGGCAACACCATTCATATCGAGATCAGGAATATAAATAACGCTGTTATAACAGTCCTCTTCAGGAAAGCAATCCGCTTTAAATATCGTACACTCTTGCCCATCACTCATATCAAGCAATTCATCAAGAATAGCGCCGTTCTTCAGGAGATTATAAAGTTCGTCTTTTGTGTAAGTTTTCATGATATTTTTCCTCTTAAATTTTACACACTCACATTCTCGTAAACCCAGCCAACGCCTTTACTATGGAACTCATCTACCAAATGAAACCATTCATCCTGTGTGAAATTGCCAACTGGAAAGCCTCTCCACTTCTGATCAAGAACTAATTCTCCACGTTCGTTTTCAACCCATGCAAAATCAGTGTTCTCTTTCCAAAGACGTTCAACAAATTTGTCGCAATCATCTTTATTTTCTCTTAGTTTTAACATCCATTGTGCAGTAAGATATGTACTATTAAAAGACTCTGCGACAGCACATGGACAGTTCTTACAAGACTTCTCAATGCATGATCAACAAGGCCCACCGTTGTAACTCATACTTTAAACCTCATAACTTTCTTCCAGACAATCAATCAAATCTGCTACATACTCACCGATCTGATCACAATTTACATTTTTGTATTCCGCACCAGAATTTCCATTATCACTGATATAGACGTTAAATAAACCCTTTCCAACACGTTCAATATCAATGTCAATATTCATCTTCATGCTTTTACACCTCATTGAGAATATTTTCATCCGAAAATTTAAACGATATTATACTTTACAAACCAAATATTCAACTCATCTTCCGACATACAATCGATTGCGATATCCATTCGGCGTTCAATAACATCATCATCCTCGTCTCCGTTCAGTTTGTAGCCAATAAAGTTTTCAATAGTATCAAGCCCATCCATAAAAAGCTCACGCTTCAGATACTTGATTCTTTCCATCATATTGTTATCCATAATATTTCCTCTCCTAAAAATAAAATCATTATAAGTTTTCCAAAATTTTAAGATATTCAGGGTAAAGATCATCAATAATAACTTTCTTTTCCATATCATCCAGCTCGCCGTTCATAAACGCCTTGCCCTGTTCTTCATTTTCAAGTTCTAGGTACGTCCAGATACTTTCGATTCCGATTCCATTTCCATGGACTACTTCACCATTCTCATTGATGTGTGCATAGATTTCCCAGACCTCGCAACCGCGATTCTTAGAAGCCCATTCACTGTAATCAATTTCAGTGCCGTTCTCCATAACCTTTTCGGCGAACTCTTCTGCTGTGAGTTTCTTCATGATCCATGCCTCCTTAAATGTTGTCAAAGTTGTAAGTAACAGTAACAACTCTTTCAGCATCACCGATACGGCACTGATCTTCCTTTAATGCTTTTTCGAGACTACATCCAGCGCTGTATACAATACCATTTTCAAACACATCAGTACCGATAAATCCAAATGCCCTATCGATTTCTTCCCACTTTCCGTGTTCTTCTCGATAAAGTGTATAGCCGTAGTTTTCACCAGAAAGATAATCGCTGTAAATCTCAACTTCATCACGCATGATTCGCTCTGCTTCATTTTTAGTATTATCCGAACCATCCGAAATAGCGGTCACAATCCAACCAACCTTGCCGTCGTCCCATAAATCTCTGAACCGTGTATCACAATCCATAGACAGACCAGAATGGTCATGCAGCCAAAGAGGAAGCCATGCAATGTATTTATCAAGAAGAATCTGACAATCACGAATAGAAAAATCACCACGAGCATACGTCGCAATTTCATTGTATTTCAAATTGGTATACCAAGGATTGGCTTGATCTTCACGACAACAAATCGCATAACGAGTTTCTTCAATACTACTGTTATCGTTGTCAATAACCACACAGGATTCTTCTAGTTTCATGTCAATCAAGGCATTGATAATTTCTTCATCGGAGCAATACTTGCAAACCAGGTTATTCCAAAACTCTTCCGGTGTTTTCGCATCAATCTTATCACCCAGATTGTATCGAGAATGGAAACAGGCCATTGTGGAATCATGGTCATCCCACCAGCGAGGATTATTATCTGCTTCATCATCGTGCTGGATATGCAAGCAATACAAATTATCGCCGTAAGTCCATTTTATGATTTCATTATCGTAGCAATACAGTTTTTCCATATCTAAAATCTCCCTTTTATAAGCATCCATTTGCCGTAATAATCAACAGCGGTTCAATATCATCCATTTCATAATTCCAAATTTCGAGCCAATCGTAAGGTTCTCCATTACAAGCTCGTAGTGTGTTGTTTTTTAGAACGGGTATCAATCCCATACCTGTTGCCTCAACATATTTCAGATCTTTATTTCTAAAGAGTTCGTCATAATAGCCGCCATCCTTTTCGTAAGCGAGAAGCACATACATTTTACTCACCTCTTATGCGCTTGCCTTTTCTTCAAAAGCGTACCAATCAGACCAAATCTTATCGACCTCTCCATTCTTAAAACCGTTCTTGTAATCGGTGAACTCAACATAATAGTTGCTTGTCCACTCATTCAGGTAGTGTTCATAGATAGCTGCAACACCACGCTTTGTTTCGACAACAAAGCTATCGACCAAAACACCTTCAACATAAGCACCAGTGTGTTGTGCTTTATTCTGGTGCATCCAACGGCCAAGAGCACCCGCATTAAGATAAAAACGAGTCATAATTTATTCCACCTCCATAAGTCTATTAGCTAATTCTTCCAACATTTCTTTAATAGCATCAGCATCGTCAATAAGTTCTCTGACGCTAGAAGGACAACCTCTTTCCCCACGATGCCCCACCCACATCTCTGCGTGCTCATCAGCATCAAAATCACAGGCATACTCATAAACTGATTCAGGAAAATTTTCAACCTCCACACAAACGATTAAGTCCTCTCCTGCTGGAGAATAATTTTCAATTTCAACTCTGCCATCACCTGTATAGTCACATACGCGCCAATCCAGCGATTCCAAAACATCAATATATTTAGGGTGAATTTTCATAATTTATTCTCCTTTACTCTGCAATCATCATAGCAAGAACCGGTTCACCGGAATCTTTCAACTGAAGCTCCAGAATATCGCCATCATCCACGATTTCACACTTGCTTAGATAATCCTGAAGAAAGAACATCTGACATTTTTGCCAAAAGATTTCTTTCGGATCTTCATTCGCGTCTACGAACACATTCTTGTGATGGAAAGATTCATTCCAAACCCAGCCTTCACCATCAAAACAAGCGTGAACTTCCCTCAGATCCCACATAATCAGTCCTCCCCAAAAATATGACGCTTGTTAAGGTCATCACGGATAATATCCTCAATTTTATTTTTGGTATTATCATCAAGTTCTCCGTAAGGAGCATTATCAAGATAATAGAAGTAAATTTCATCTCCAAGATCCTTATACATGACACTCACATAAAACCCAGCTGAAATTCCATTCAGTAAAGCATATCCAATACCGTATACTTCTGAATAATTGTTACCCATTAAATCCCACATAGTTAATCCTCCAAAGTTTTAGAATGTCTTAAAATAATAATTTCTTTCATTTCTTCTTTATCTTTTGCGGTAGGAAGAACAAAAAAGAAAGAATACTCTGGATAATAAAAAGAAATATAAAAACTAAATACCATATACATGATTGTGAAGTAATGACCTGTTTGTTTATTCTTGAACTTTGCTCTTCCGATTTTATATTCTTCAGTGTATTCATCTTTAATTAAATCCCACATAGTTAATCCTCCCAAAAGTTGAGTTTCTTTTTGATTGTCATCTCAATTTCGTTTTTATCACCGTCAGATAGAATCTTATTATCGTACTCGGAATAGCAAAACATAACGCTACGGCCATTATATTTATACATAACCATTGCTGTTTTTAATTGTTTGTCACGAAAAAAGGTTGCGCACCCAATTCCATATTTTTTAGAATATTCATTTTCAACTAAATCCCACATTTTATACTCCTCTTGTTATTCTCTGAATGCGTTTATCTTCCATCTTTTCATATAGTCAACTGCGTCAATGGCTTCTTTTTTAGTGGACACATGACAACACTCATCCCAGCATCCTATAGCATCATTAAAATAAAGTAGTGTGTAACGAGCATCGAATTCATTACGACGGAAATCATTTAAATGAAACTTGACTCCATACTTTTCAAAGTCACGTTTTATCATTTTACACACTCCCTACGTTCTTGAATCCATAAAGACTATAACCTTTACATTTGAAGTACCGCATCGCTTTGTTAATCTGGGAAGAACTTGCTGTCGAATGACTTTTTAGGTATGTATTCTTGTATTCGCACAGCTTCTTATACTCATCACTTTCACGATGGGCTTTCAGCTTTTCACAATGGTCGTGGCAACCAGGATAACGCTCCGGTGCTACACAATAACGGCAAGGATCAGTCATCGTTGCTCTCCTTTCTACCTGCGGCGTCAAACATCTCTATGATACGTGCTACCCAATCATCATTTTCTGATACATTGCAATCAAATTTATCCTCGAATCGTTCTGCTAATTCGTCAGCAAAATCCATAATCTCATCGTGAGAATAACCGTATTCTTCCTCAATCCAATCAGCATTGCCATCAAGCTGATTCTCTGCATCTTCAATACGATACTGATGCTCTTTGTAACGGTACGCTGCTTCAATCTGTTCAGGTGTCATTTTCCAAGACTTACCATTCCAGCTAGTAACAACAATCTTATTTTCGCTATTCATATTCCATACCCTCACTTGTTAGATTTGCACTGATATTTGCGTTCAATCATCTCTGCATCAGCGCAAGTCATACCGTAATACCAACGCACATCAACAACGGATTCAACCCAGTTTCCAGTCTTGCGGTTCTTTATGACACGAACCTCTTCAACATCTTTGTGAATCTGTGTGCCGGGCTTCGGGAGATAAGTCAAAACACTTTCTTCAGAATGTTCCAAATCGTAAGAGCCAACAAATGTGCAATCACGTTTGATCAAATCAAAAATTTTCTTACGGTTCTGTTTAGACAGGTTTCTCATATTGCAAGCTCCTTTTCTCTTGTAAACTTAATCACCAGCGCATTCACATTGGCTGCTTCCATCGTTGACTGCTTTGCATCCTCATGGTTACCAGCTCTAAGAAACGAAACACTCTGATCCATCAGCTTGCGCCGATAAGAAGAAAGAGCTGCGAGAACAATGTTCTTTTCAGTGTTGGTCATGTTCTTTTTCCTCCTACTCACGTTCCTTGTGAAATTTTCGCACTTCTTCCCAAAAATCAAACGGACTAGAATTGTGGTAAACAAGCTCCATATATTCTTTTCTACTGTTAAGATGGTTTATGTTAGTATCCATTTTTATCACCTCAATCAAAACGAACTACTTCATGTTTGACTTTCTCCAGCATCTCTTTCTCTTGTTCTTCAAGACGCTCAACCTCGCACAAAACATCACGAATGCCAAAGATAATCAAATCCCGATCTCGCTCACGTTCTGCCCTATGTGTGGGATTGCTTTTACAAAATCCTTCGCACAAGTTGTTTTCTCTTGCAATCAGGTTATCAATCGCATATTTCAAAACACGCTTGTCTTTCTCAGTCATATTGTACTAGCTCCTTTTGTTTATATGATTTTATAATGTTCTCCATTGTATTGAAAACATCTATCATCTCTTTCGTCTTCGTCACAGACAATCTTCAACGGAACCCACTTCAAAACTGTCGGTTTTCTTCTATACACTTCATGCAGAGACAGCGTTCTACTAACATCAATGCGATCAAAATACCACTGATTATCTTGATAACAATAATAACCAGCGAGATCAACATACGTTCCATACTCTGTGCCATCACTCATAAATACAATACAAGGAACAGAAAGATATTTTGATTCACCGAGAGTTCCAAAATTAAGTTTAGGAGGAAGTTCGTTCTCTGTATCGTGAATTTTTTCTGCCGGAATGGAGAAGAACTGTTCTTCTACTCTTTCTACAATATTCACATAGTACGAATCAGAAAAGAATGGACGATTCTTCTTGTACTGTTCAAAGGTCATTCTAAAGCCTCCTCAATCATTGTAAAATATCTGTTTTATTACATATCCATATCGACAGCAATGATATCTTTCGGTCCACTGTTGTCAATAATATCGAGGCCACGGTAACAAACAGGATTTCCCAATTCGTGCCAATCACGAAACTCCGTATCATCATAGACACCAAAAACCAACTCCGTGTTCTCGTCGTAGCCGATCAGGTTCAAACGGTTAATAAACTCGATAACTTTCATAATATTTCTCCTCCGATAAAAGCATGATTTTAGTTAATCCATATCTTCAAACTCACAGTTCTCTTCATCTAACACATCACTATCAGGAACCCATTCGAGACCTTCAGGAATAGGAACATCGGAAAGATGTTCTTTTGCATATTTAATAGCTTCATCAATATCCATATCATCGGGGACATCAATAAAGCTATTGTAAACCGCCATACAGTTCACAGTTATATCCAATCTTTTCATAAACAAACACTCCTTTTAATATTTTTATGCTTTCGCATTGGTAGCGGTTATGTCTGCCCTAGTACCGCTAATCACCTAGCATCTGCTGCTTATACCACCCAGATCTGACTTCTTATGTAATCTTCAATGTCTGTCGGGTATCCATTGCGCTGGATGTACTGACACAGAACACGCTGCACATCTCTGTTATCACCATAATCCATGGCGATAGAGATATCATCGCCGTGTGTACCAACACCCAGACGTTCATACTTTCTGACTTCCATATAGAAGTCATGTGAGCTGTAGTGTCTGCCGTCCTTGCGGTCGAGAATCAGATCAATAATCATCAGCCAACCCACCCTTCTTCAGAAGCCATATATCCCTCGTCAATAAGGAATTTATGAAAGTCGTCGCTCAAAAGCTGATTACCATAATAGTTGATGAATGCTCTTGCGACATCTTCACCTGACATTTCACAGAAAACATCCCACATCATTTCTTGCATATCAGTCATTTTCTTCCACCTCGTAATACTGAAAAGCACAGTCGTACATCATGTTCCCCGTAATCTGATCCACGAATTTTGCACAATGCAAGTTCATCGTATACCCATTTTCATCACACCATTCGGAAATAATTTTTGTAGTCAACGGTGTTACAAAAACATAAAGGTCAGACATATGATGATAAATTTCTGCTTTCGGATATCCGGCATCCAAAAGCCGTTCAAGCAACGTCTTACGCATTTTCTTTTATCTCCTTTACAGTTTCGTCGTCCCAATGAAAACCACGCTTTTCATAAAGCGGAATCCAATGAGCCTCATAAAAGTCGTAGCCACAACCATCAATGCCGAAAATGTACTCAAAATCCTCTTGCTCGTAGATACGGAATCCGCAATCTGCCATTTCCTGAAGATGATTTTCAAGCCACCAGTTGTCGCAACTGTCGCTAAACTGCCACATCGTTCCCCACATCGGAAAGAAGTCGTCACGCTCGACTTCAAAATCATCTTCTCTGACATCAACTTCATCGCCAGTGCCGTCGAGACAAATTTTGTAAGTGTTGTCATCTTCGTTGTAGCTCCGAATCTCACCATTTTCACCATAGTGGTCACCGCTAAAGATATAGATACGATCACCACAAGACGGCGGCGTGATTTCAGTAATGCCTTCGCCATTCTCTTCCAAATCGACCTTGGCGAGCTTTTCAATAACGCTCTGAGGAATCGCATTAAATTCCTGAACCCATGCGTAAGCTGCATCCTTCTTAGTTTTGTACATAGCCATAGCAGTTGACTCTCCTTTTCTTGCGTATCCTGTGTTATATAGCTATATGGTAAAAATAAAAGCCATATGACGGACTGCCCTTTCTAGCTATAGAATACAGGATACCGCTAATTTTGTCAAGCACTAAAATGTAGATTTTATTAACGTCACATTTTAATACGTTGATACGCTGTTTATTTGTAAGCATTTTGTGAACATCAATCAACATTCACTTCATCAGGCCGTGCCCACAGAACATCCTCGATGGTATCATCGTAGATGGTTTCTGTTCCATTGCTGTTCATAATCATGGTCACATTCTGACCATCTGCCGGGGTTTCTTCCATGCTTGCATAAGAATACAGCCATTCCTCGCCGTTCTCATCAATAACATGGATGGTCTTAATTCCATTGCGGAATACTTCGATTTCATCCACGCTACCGGCCAGGACATAACGATTGTCCAGGCGAGTTTTCATAGGCTCTGCTGCGTTTGCAGTCATACAGTTTGCCAGAATGGAAACACCAGCCACAACAGTAGCCAGGATGACGGACAGCTTATTCTGAGTAAGTTTCATTTTATGTATCTCCTTTTCAATCTTTCAAACCAAATAATTTCATACCAGCAGATCCCATGTCTGCCGGATACAGATTCACAACACAATTGTCGTAAAATTCTGCAATCAGGTTGCCACTGCAGATATCCATATAAGCATCATCCATAGACAGACCAGAAAAATCTGCTGCGTTGTAGTCATCCACACCAGAGAATCCGTACAATGCTTCCTGATAGAATGCCCTCGTCATTCTTGTTTCATTATTATCAGGAGTAACAACAAACAGCTTTTTCAAGCCATTTTTACCAAAGACGGCAACAAAGATACCGCCTGCATTATTCTCGTAAACCTCAACAGTAGCACGCATTCTTGCGTTCTCCTTTCTTATCAATGACCCCAACGGCAAACAATAACGCCGTTGATCCAGATGGAAATGTTTGCACCCTGCCGATACCACTCGACAGCTTCACGATGAATGTTAGTGATAACACCTGTTTCATCGTTCATGAACCACTGACCCTTTTTCATTGTCGTTTCTCCTTTACACTCTCATGCACTCATCAAGATAGATTCGTTTACCGAAACACTTGACGTATGCTCTGCCAGACGGTGCATAGATGATCTTCAAGTGATGGTAACTGTGATACTTTTCATCTTCAATGAGTACGCCAGACTGAGCATAGATATAATCATCAATGCCATACTGAACGTCACCATGAATCTGGAAACCACCACATCTGCCGTAGCTGCTATCATAAGCGGTTACAGGATGGCTCTTACAATATTCTCTTGCGGTCATATCAAGCTCTCCTTAAAACATATCTTTTATTTCTGAATGATCTCAACATCATCAAAGCCGTGCCAATTGTAATCAACAATGGCCTTCGCTTCCTCAAAGTCACGGCTCAACTTGATGATTTTGTTTGCATCCGTAATATAACGATTGTGATTTTCTGCCGTGGTGATATACCACATTCCAAGCGATTCGTACATGACATACTTTTTCATGCTTTTCATTCTCCTTTACCAAAGATTCTCACAAGCAAGGATTCCACCCTTTTCATAGGGTAATCGTCTGACGCAATCCCTGTGAGGGCAATCAAGCTTTTCGCAATACTTGCAATTTGCATTATTGCGCTCCTGCTCTGCAAAGAATTTCTTTGCGGATTTCAGGTCACAAAAATAATGACCCTGATCCCATGTGTAGGAATCCGGGTCAAAATGCCACGCCACAATGTATGGCGTATAATAATTTGCCTTGTTGAACAGTGCTGTATAGGCGCTGCCAGTTTCAAGAACAACAAGATCTTCTTTTTTCATCTTACATTTCTCCTTTTGTATTTGTAATTAGAATCTTGTAATCGAGGTCATCTGCCATCGGTTCTTCTGGTTCTCCATCCATGCTGTTGCTGGATGAAGTGTAAAGTTTGTCATGTCGTTCTTGCGGCATTTCACCGGGTTCTGTATATTTCCAAATTACACCCAACTCATCGACAAATACTTTATGGTGAAAGTCGTCCGTACCGATGAATCGTAAATTCTTTACATCACGAAACATCAGTTCAACCACCCTTTCCATTCTGCCACGCCAATAGCAATGGCACAAATTACGAAAGCCCACATCATAGGTGCAACGCACTCTGCATGATAAGCAGAATAGCCAAAGAACATGAGAAGCGATTTCATAACAAGACTTCCTTTCTACCAGGATAAACCAGGCTTTGCAAATTCATTTTTTACAACGCTATTGCGTACCCTATTGGGCTGGTAGTGGGATCTTTCTTCCCCGTGCCCACTAACTTCACGGCATTTTTCATTCAGTAGCTGCATTTTGAGTTTCTTTCGCATTCACTCATGTTTTCAAACCACTGATTCGGAAAACATGAGTCATCAAGCGGAAACACATCGAGAATATCAGGGGCTCCAAATCGTGTGCCCCAACGATTCTCTTGCCAATAACGTTCAAGCAACGCTTGACGCTCTTCTTCTGACATCGGCTTATAGATTGCTACAAACCGATTTCCATCTGTATCTGCCAGATGAATTATAGAAACGAAATTGATATCATTTTTCATTGTTAAAAGTCCTCTTTTATGTGATTTTCTGACGTGTTTGATTTCACTGTTCACCAGTCTGAATACCGGTGATGATCTCGCCTTCTGCCTTCAATTTGGCAAGAACAGCGTCCAGACCACCCAGGGTATTCACTTCCTCTTCCGTGTAGAGGACGTAACGGCCACCAAAATTGGGGTCCTTATCCTCTTCACAGGCAACAAAGATTGCGTATTCTTTCATTGTGTTCTCCTTTTTTGTTTTCATTTTACATATTCTGCAAATTATTTGCATAATTATACAAAACAAGGCATAAAGAAAACGCCTTGCGATAAATTCACAAGACGTTGTTGCCAGGGTTATGGGGTTTATTAGTTGGATTCTGACGGCTCTGCCTGAGAAACAACTAATTCACCACGAACGATTTTTTTCAAAAGCTGAGAAACGTTATCACATTCAAATTTTGTAAGAAAATCATTTTCAAGTGTTTCGCCTTCTTGCAAAGTAAGAGTGCAAGTCTTTTTCCACTGATAAGAGGCGTTTTTTTTCTGCCGTTTACGCATTGTTGCAAGAATTTCTTCTTTGCTCATGTTATCATATTTGCTAGGTCTGCCCATAATCGCACCACCTTTGTTTTTCATTGATGGTACAATTATAACATGGTTCTGCCGTTCTGACAAGGGATTCATAGCCATACTATCACCTTGCCTTTTTGCCGGATTTGAGCGGGAAAACAGGCTCTAATGGCCTACGATCAGCATTGTCAAACGACTTTGCACAGCATCCGGCACCGTCCAGGAACTCTGCCGTTTTGCCTGTACACTTGTGTACTCTGCCGTTAATATCAACACTCTTTCCATAAATTCGTATAGACGCATCATTGTATTCTGCCGTGAAAAAGTTATCATTAGAGCGGAATGCTTTCGTGTGTTTGCTAGGCTTGTGCCCAGCACTTGTACGATTAGCGTGTGCGGATCGAATCATTTTACATTCACGCACTTGTTCCGTGTGTTCTCTTGCGATGGTATCAGCCTTTACAGCTTTTTCCCAGTCCACTGCATAATCCCATTTTGACAGTTTGAGTGTGCTGTTTTGCATGATTGCGCTAACGATGGAACCAATGACACGCTTTTCAGGGTGTCTTACAACATAACCATTCTGATACACTTGTACCGGAATTTTCCGATACTCACAGCACATTCTAGGTTCTGCGATAAAGTCGAAACCATTGATAGTTCCGTAAACGCAACCATTAGGCACTAACGTGAAATTCCAGCCCAAAGAATAGCCGGAAAGATTCTGAAAAACAAGGTTCTTTTTCTTGCTCATAAGACACACTAAACCCCTTTCATTCTGATTTTGTGATATCGGTTATTTGGTTAGAAAGCTCTTGCGCCACGTCACGGCAAACCGATTTTGCAAGAGTAGGGCGAGCAATAGTCCGCCCCGAAATGCTATTTGGTTAGTTTTGTCTTACTTTTTGCTGGACTCAACAGAAGCACTCTTGCTTTCCATCTTGTACTCGATAGAACGCTTTTTGGTTTCGGGGTCATAAGACAGAGCTGCACCCAAAGTAACAATGATGGTGTCCATGAAATCACGGTCATTCTGACCTGTAATAGTGTAACGCTTTACACGGGTCATTGCCTGCCGAATGTAAGAAACGTCTTTTTTCATAGCGTCCGCGTTGACGTTTTCGGGCAAAATCATCCCATAGATAGCTTTCAAGCAAGCAATTCTGTTATCTTGATTGTTTTTGCCGGTGAAACATTCCAGTCCGCAATCTTTGAGAATGTTCTTGTAGCCCTCTTTCAGAGTATGCTTGCCAGAGCCGATTTCACCACTAATGAAATCTACCATCATATAGTTGAACAGGATAACAAAATCCATGTAGTTTGCGCCACGGCACAGAGTTGCATTTTTATCGTCGGAAACGTCTTTGTAGACCTTTTCCAGACGTGCAAACTTGATAGTATTCTTGCATTCAGTCAATTCGTACAGGCCAGTTTTTTCGTTGCGCTTACCAGTAAAACGATGTCCCTTGTAGGTAGGATCTGCGCAATATACACGGAACATTTCATCACGTTCCATTGCAACAAGCGTCTTGCAAGTGTCAATGCAAACCTGTTCATTTTCAGCCTTGTTGTTTTTGTCTGTTTGGTCAATCAGTTTTGTGCCCTCATCACCAACACACTTGCCCATTTCAGTTTTGTTGTTCAACAGGTTTACAAGCTGAATTGCGGGGATAGTGTCAACAGTACCGTCTGCCAGGGCCTGACGATAGCTTTCCAGGGTTTCGATGGTGGTAGCGGTGACGGTGGTTTCGGTGGTGGTGCTAACGTTCTTTTTGTTGTTTTTACGCATAATAATCCTCTTTTCTTTGTGTTCTGAATTGTATATAGTCGTATGGTTTTGCGTTTTAGCGCAAACCAAAACCCGCAAACTAGACAAAATTGCCTTGTTTGTGGGCTTGTGGTTCGCCCTAAAAAGGGTAAATATGTATGCTGATAGAGGGTTTTTATGTGCCCTCTTTTGTTGCGTCTGATATTATAGGCTTTACTATAAATGCGCTCAACACTATTTCCTGTAAGTGGATAACAGGCCGTTCTGACGATAACGGCAAAACAGGGTTATACAACGCCCCAAAATGATTGTTTGCTATTTACGGAACAAACCCGATTAGTTACACTTTCAGCGTGTAACGACTTTACTTTTCTTTGAAGTTGAAAAGCACTCTTGTAAACCTTGCTTTTTGCGTCCATGTTTACAACAAGACAGTCTTACAGCACGACTAACTATAAACAGCATACTTGCTAAAAGTCTGATAAATTGCTATAATCTGTTTTGGATACCACCCAAACCAAACTAATATTAACGTGTGTTATTGGATACCACCCAACAACTACACGTTGCAAAGAATCTTTGAATCAGCTTGAAAAGCTATTGTTTTTGTGGTATTTATACCACGATACAAGACTATTGTTTAACCTCTTTTCCGTCTTGACGTTCTAACCATATCAGAACGATTATAGCGTATTTTTTTGTAGTTACGCTATTAGTTACACGCCCTATAACCGATAAAAGCTATAACACGTTTCTTTGCGTTTGTCTACTATAATTATCTGTTGTTGTTTTCCGATTGACTTCCCTTGTAATTTGTACCATAACGCCCAACAAATAGCGCAAGTATGGTATTTTAACACGGTGGTTTCTTTCGGTGATTCGGTGCCAAACGACAACAGTTTTCTAATAGCCCCACAATATTCTTTCGTTTATGGGAACGATAGACAATTTTTTCCGCGCTGAATGCGCCCTTTTTTGCTGTATTGTCAACAGGGAATTTTTTGAATCGGTGTTATCTACACCACCAAAATTTTAATTGTGAACGGGCTGGAAACCCTTGTCCGAAAACATTGATTGTAGGGCTTGCGTCCCTACAACGTCAACAAACAATCATACTGTTTTTTATCGGTTATTCCTTAACAATAGGTTTTTACCGACTACTTGACAATTTTACCGCTGTAGTCCGATTGTGTGTATTATTTGATATCCTGTTTTGATTGCTCAACCTACAGATACCAAATTGACTTTTTTCGGCTGTATTCAGTTTTCAAAATTTGGTACAATCCATGCTAGGTTCCTTGCTAGGTTCCTTGTTTGATTGTGGCCTAATTATAGCGGTTCCTTGCTAGGATGTCTATATACAAAAGTTGTAATTCATGCACAAAAGTTGCAAGAATTATAGATTTTTGTAAAATATCGATATATCGTTAAAAATTTTATTTGGCAAGTCGTGGGCGTTTTTGGCTGGAATAAGGATAAAATATAATATATAATACCTTATAAGGGAAAACGGGATGCTTTAGCGTGGTAAAGTGTTAAAGCATTAAAGCAAAGTGCCTGATTAGGCGAAACGAATAATTTAGTATGATAAAGTTGTAAAGTATTTCAAATTTGAACAATCGAACATTTGAAAATGCAACTAATTTGCAAATTCAATTCCCGGCAAAAATCATCACTATAAACATACTGGAAAAATAGGAATAATTCCCGCCTTGAAAGTGCCAAAACAGGCACTTTATTCAATTAAAGCAAATACCGCTTTTTGCACAAAAGCGGCTTTCCCCCATGGGGGATACTTTTCATTTTTGAGACGTTCCAGGTAGCAGGCCGAGATCCCAGTACATCTTTCTTGTTCATAATCACCAATTATGAATTTCACCTTCTCTCACTCTTTATACATTCTGCACAACAATTTCCACAAAAATACCATTCTCTTTCAATCACAACAACCTCTATCTATCCTATCAACTCAATCTAACTATTTAACCTGTTCCTACCCGGGTACATTTCCCTGACCAAAATATTTCAAAATACATCCCTATACCCTCTCCTACATACACCTACAAATCACTCATCTTTCTATCACTTTCCCATCAAAAATACCTAAAAATGGTTTAAAATCGCTATTTTTCAATCGGTAGCTTATTCGGCAACTAGCTAGAATTTAACGTATTTTCGTTATATTTTGGCCAGTTTTTCTTTTTATTTGTACCTTTTTACCCCTTATTTTGTTCCTTTTTAACTCAATAAAAGCCGAAAAAGCTAGGATTCATGCGGGTTTTCCCGATGTGTACCCAAAATGTACCGAAAATGACCATTCTTCGGAGCATAAAGTACCTATTTGTACCCATCTATACTCCCCTATCGTCATAAATGGATTGATCTGGCATCCAAACAACATTCTCAGAGATTTCAGATACCTCATAAGAGCATGATTGTGGCCTCTGGCAGCTTACACAGAACATATAAAGCATACAGAGCATCTGGATGTCCTTCATAGAGAACAATACCTCCCAGAACCATACCTTATTATAATAGAAGCTAGAAATATTCGTATCCTGTATTATGTAGCTATTGAATTTTTGGCAATCTCATGGTATAATGAGTGTAGATAGCTATACAACACAGGATACTGTAAAGAAGATAGCAAGAGGATGTTTATAGTAGTCCTCCCGGACAGGGACCGTTACGACGGTGGAGAGGGATCTCGCGTCTGCGGACGCTCGTAGGTTTACTCAAATTGAATCTATGTCGCTTACGCTCCATAGCTTCAAGTCGAGTAAACCATTAAAAGATATTTTGTGATAGGAGTTGTGGGTGATAAAACCTTACAGAATTCAAAGTACAACTAAATATTAACAAATTATGAATTTTGAATATCAAAACTGATATTACACATTCTATATATACGATTTGATATTCAAAAACTTTAGGAGGTATTACCGTATGGCAAAAACTTACGATGTTACACCAGATATGATAACAAAACTATCAGATGGTCAAGTTTTTAAGAACTTTTCTGAGCTTGCAAGATATTTGGACGTACTTGATAGTCATGGAAAACCAATCACTGGAGATAGTCGTCCTGCATTCTTGGAAGAGCTGGACAGATTCGTGGTTCTAAAGAAGGCTGGTCGGCAAATCATTATAAAAAGCATACGACCAGATGATGAGATACTTCCGGCAAAGCCAGTGGGCGGTAATAGAAAGTTTATTGACCTTATTCAGAAATTGCTCGTCTACCACTTTAACGCTCTTTGCCAGTCGCAGCCATGTGACGGCATTAAGCTGCTATGGGAGAAGAAAGACATCTGGGAGACATGTGGAATGGTTGGTCGTGATTACAGATGGTGGGGACGGAATGCTGAGACAGAGGATGACGAGGCTGTTGCTGAGGCGTTCCGAAAAATGGTTGGAAGTGTAAAACTAAAAACTTGGCTAGATAGTGCCCTGCATAGTTTAAAGGTAAACGATGCGTTAGATTATGAGGAGACGAGGGCATTCATTGATTATGTCGATGGCCGTGCTGTCATAACTCCTTTGACAGACAAACAGAATTTAACCTACATGCGATTGAAGGCCGAGGTACTAAAAGATTACACATTGTCTGATGGTAGAACTCCGGCAACTGAACGGGATCTTTGGCAAACCGGTCGGATGAGAGATTTCTATCGCAAGCTGAACCCAAAGCTTAGAGAGGAATTTGAAAAAGAGCAAACGTATAGTACCATTCAAAAGGTTTATAGAATTGTTGTTGAGCCAAAAACTATGAACCTATTTGCTCGCAGGTTTGGAAAAATCGACCCAGCAGATGTGGAACTCGCTGTGCAGATGATGGCAAAGTTAAATACAATTGTTTGTGATGGCTTATTGTCCTCAATGATATTTAATAAGGAAGTCATTGTGGCAACAAGAGTTCAGGAACATGAAGATGTTGAGCGGCGACTGGAAGAGCAGAAGCCATGGGGCGACAATAATAAGATTGAAAGAAAAATCCGAAAGGAATTTGAATATAAAAAAGTTAAGTTGACTAACCAGCAGGTGGCAGATATGGTTGACAACACAATTCGTCAGTCTACCGACCAGTTACTTGTTACCTTGAACCAAAAAGACCATGGATGCAAGATTATCGAAAAACTGTATATTGACAACTTCTTGGCTGGAAGCGGTTTGACTGAAGAGCAATATGAGCAAATTATGCAGGATGCGGATAAAGAATCTGCGGATGCAGAACTTATGGCTCGACTTGTGGCTGAGGCGAATGCGAGAATGGTAGTTCGTGATAACGTAAATGTAGAATGCGTTATGAATTTTGAAGCAGATATTGTCGATAAGGTGTTGGCGGACAAGATGGCAGAAAAAAGTAATAAGAAAGCTGGCCGCAATGTGCTGGATTGTGGTCTTAATATTGATGATTTAATTGGTGAGGTTTGAAAGAAGGTTAAGTATAATGAATTTTGATAACCCCTATTGGATTGATTTAAAGGTAACTTATGAGTGTTACCAAGCGGTTGGACGCTTGCCGGAGTTTTATAAGAAGCATGTCTGCACAAAATGCCAGTATGAGATCCCGTGCTTCACTACTTGTGATGATGTGCGATGCAAGTGCCAAGAGTTTAAGCCTAAGACTGTGCGGAAGGCTGACAAGTATTTACATATCAATGATTTCATGAACGATGTGGCTGCATTTGAGGCCGCTAGAAATATTTAAGGAGCGTTACATAAATGGATAAGAAACATTTACCATTTGGTTTTGGACCAGAAGAAAAAGTTTCTATTTCAACTATTGCTTTTCAATATGGTTGGAGTGCCGCACGATTAAACAGCTTTCTTTACAAGTATGATGTGATCTATTTCAACGACGAGCATAAAACATGGCTTGTAACAGACCAGTATAAAGATAGCGGATACACTGAATCTTCATTGTTTACTAGCAAAACAGGATATTATTCTCAAGAGTATCTTGTCTGGACACAAGAAGGGCAAAAGTTTATTTATCAAATGTTAAAAGATAAGTTAACACTTCTTCCTGAAATTAAAATGCTCGATGAAGAAGATCCGTCTGACGGTTGTTTAACGGCAGAAGAACTCGCTGAAGTTCTCATCCAAAATGAGATTTACATAAACGAGGCATCCATTGGTAGGCTTACTCCAAATAGCAGTAATGTATTTTCAGTTCTACGGCACAAAGGCTATTTAATGAAAAAGAAGGGAATGTTGTATAACACTCCTTGTAAGAAATATCAAGGTTCTGGGTTATTTAAAGTATTCAAGAGACGAGAACCGATTTATCGATACTATCAAGATGAACCGGTTGGCGACAGTCTTGTGTATGTTACAAAGATTACTCAGGGAGGCAAGGACTTCTTCATTGAATATTTCAAACATTTGATGAAGAAAGGATGCGCTATTATATAAGGAGGGCTAAGAGATGCGAGTGCAAATTGGTAAATACATTATTAAAAACTGCGACGAGCGGAATCTCGTTATCGTTGAGCAGCGGCCAGCTGGCAAGAATCCAAAGACTGGTGAGATGGGCACCGGCGTAAAGGAGGTTACGGTCGGCTATTACCCGAACCTTGAATGGGCTTTACATAAGATTAAGGATTTGAATATTTCCGAAAGTGATGCTGATACAGTGGACGTTTTACTGGCAGAACTTGAACAGATTGATGAGACGATTCGCCGGGTGGCAGAGGAGGTCAAGTGATGGATAAGTTTGTAAATGCAACACGATTGATTGGCGTCCTCGATAGTGCTATCGCTCGTACTATGGCTAGAGGTAATGCAAAGTCTATTGACGATATGTGGTGCGATATGGCAATGCAATACACAAAGCGCATTCTTGAAGAAGAGATATCTGCTGGCGGTGAGTTCCGTCGAGTAGTTCATGCTCATTGGATTGAGCATTTTGAAGATTTTGGAGAAAGTTTCTTTGTTGAATGCTCGGCTTGTCATTCTAGCAAAAATATTGATGAATCAAAGTTTTGTCCTGACTGTGGAGCTGTCATGGACGAGGAGGTTAAGTGATGCGTACTTACGAGGATGTTGATGCGGAAATCAAGCAACTTGTACGTGATATGAATAGTTCCAGTCTGACACGCAGCGAGTACGAGGCTGCCGACGATATGCTGGATGAGCTCTATCAGGAGCGCGAACGACTTTGGCTCAAGGCTATGGAAGATGGCGAGAGCTGCTATCTGTAAAAGCCTAATTTTATATTTTTCTTTGTAGCTATGAAACACAGGATGCATTTAAAAAGAACATGGAGGTGACTGCCGAATGGCAAAGCAGCAAACTTGCCAAAAGTTTGTTTTTAAGATCCATACGAAGCGTCTAGTTGAAACAAAATGGGATTTAACTCTACCGTTGGATGAAGCCAGACGAAATCACGAGATTATCTCGCTTGCTGATAGCACTGTTCTACGATGGATTGATGAATTGAATGGTGTTACGGATGCAGAGGCTAAGGCGCGAAGCATTAAGCGTAGAATTAAGATGCTACGGAATGAGCCATCTTGCTTAGAGAACCGCCGGGAGATTCGGAGACTATACACTGAATTGGACGCAGTTCAATTCAAGCCGGATTATATGTGTCTGGTGGTTGATAAGAAGAATGATTACCGCCGGGCATGTTCTCCAAAGGGGTTTAAAATCAATGGAATCACATATCGCCGCTTGGTTGGGACTACCGGTGGTGTTAAGAACAGCACGATTGTGTTTGTAAGTGACCGTCTTATTGATGAGATCCGCAAGCGAATCGATAATGGCCGTAACAAAGGAATGGAGTTCATTCCGGCAAAGCTAGAAGCCTACAGGGCTCTCGCCTGCTCCGCATCTATTCCTGTTACTGACCCTGACGGTGTGCTTGTTGTAGATGATTGTTTCACGCATTTTAAAGACCATGTAATCGTTCTGGATGACGGAGTGTCTGGTGAACCTACAATGGTGGAGAATCCTGAGCAGGACTGTGAGCTTTGTGCAAGCGACGGTTTTGGACTCATCAGTTACGATCTCGCACAGCAATGGAGTGAGGATTTGAAGCTACCATCCACCGCATCTGGCTTTTGTGTACGCAACGCATTTTGTAAAGGCATGTTATTCCCTTTCCCTTTTCGCGAGTTTGCTAAGAAGGTAGCGAAACAGAACATGGTACGCGATATTTGGGGGAACTACAAGGATGTTAATCGCGTACAGGTGATTCTCACAGGGTCGATGCTCAAGTTGTGGGATAGTTATCATAGTTGCGAGGACTACTTTGAGAATTGCCAGGAAAATCACTACCATTTCTCTGTAACAAAGACTTGTGAGTTGGAGCTTGATGAAGAGCGTAACTTGAATTATCAGTTTATTCAAAGCTATCAGCTTACGAACGAAGAGATACATGAGCTCGTGAAGCCAACTTTGGATGAGATCAAGGGCGTCATGGGCGGTGACTGGCGTGATGCGTTGCTGTATTTGCGTGGTAGTGGAATGCGTGATGACCCGAATTACATAAACAGTCTGGAAAACGACTATATTAAGGCTCTTATGATTGAGCCGGAAATGATTAACGACCCTTATGTGCAGAATCGGATTCGGTACTTTATTAAAAAGCGAATTTCGCAAGCAAAAACGGGTGTTGTGAAAGTACGAGGGAATTTCCAAGTGGCAAGTGGAGACCCTTATGCGCTTTGTCAATCTATCTTTGGAATGGAAGTTACTGGACTGTTAAAAGCTGGAGAGGTTTACAGCCGATTCTGGAACGACCGCGATGTTAAGCGGGTAGCCTGCTTTAGAGCACCGATGAGTCAAATGGCAAACATTCGGTGTTTAGATTTAAATTCGAGTGATGAATGCAAGAATTGGTATCGCTACATTAAAACGGTGGCTATCGTAAGTGCGTTTGATAATACGTGTGCTGCACTAGATGGAATGGATTGGGATGGCGATCTTATTTTCAGTACAGACAATAGAATTCTCCTTGATAAATGGAGAAACGAGACTGTAATTCTTTGCGCTCAGAAAAAAGGTGAAAAGAAAGTTCCAACCGAGCAGGATTTCATTGAATCTAACATCAATGGATTTGGTGACGATATCGGCAAGGTAACCAATCGTATCACCACAATGTTTGATGTACAGAGTAAATTTGAGCCAGAAAGTAGAGAATATAAAGAGCTTACATATCGTATTATTTCTGGCCAGAAATATCAACAAGATACAATTGATCGCATAAAGGGAATTTCTTGCGTACCTATGCCGCAGTATTGGTATGACAACAAAGCTTGTGCTGCTAAAGACGATGATAATCCTGATACTATCGAGGATAAGAAGTTTTGGAGTAGTATTTGCGCATGGCGTAAGCCGTACTTTATGAGCTACATCTACCCTGCTCAGATGCGTGATTATAAGCAGTATGTGGCCGCAGCTCGCAAGCGCATCAAGTGGGATGGGTTTGCCGGTCTGGATGAGATTATGCAAAAGACCGTCAAGGACGACGTGGATGAAATGGTTATCCAGTATTACATTTATCGGATGCCGGTCGGAATCAACTCTTGTACTATGAACCGCCTATGCTGGACCGTTGAGGATGAATTGGAGGATTTTGAGGAAGAACTCAAGATAAAGCGCAAGTTTGATTATGATTCGCTCAAGTATGGCGTTGAATACACTAATTCTCAATACTATGGCATCCGCTCTATCTTTAAGGACTATTTGAGATTTGCTCGTGGCAACGCAATCCATTCTGGTAACGGAAATAATAATAAGGAAACCGGCGCAGACCGCAAGGAGCGAATTGCGCTGTATCAGGAAAGTATGTTCCGCAATCTTCACGATAAGTGTTCTAATGACGATGTGCTTTGCGACATTCTGCTTGATCTTTGTAAAAAGAATGCGTCCAGTATTGCAATCGTCTGGGAGTTGTTCCATGATACTTTGATTAAACGTTTATTGGAACGCCATAATGGTATGGTGCATTCTCTTGTGCAGGATGAGAATGGCGATATTGAATATGACGGCAAGCGTTTCAAGGATGTGTTGGTTGACATGAATAGCAAGGAGGATGCGGATGATTGTATTGAATGAAGTTCTTTACGCTGAAGAATGGCTAGAGAAGGATGTGCCTTGGAAGAAAGCGGGGCATGTTTTGCATTATATTGCGAAGTATTATTTCTATAAGGGATACTCAAAGGATGACGTAAGAGAAAAGCTTAACGAGTATATGCTGCGTCATTTTGAAGGGTACAATAAGGTTCTGGACAGAGAACTGATTGATAAAGCGATTGCTTCTGCTAAAGGTCGTCCTATGGTCGAACTTGATGGTGTGTGCATTACGAAGGCTGAGGTAGAGAAGATTCAAGCACTTGAAGGCAAGCAGATGCAGCGCCTGATGTTTACGATGCTGTGCCTAGCAAAATACCATATTGCTGTTAATGAAAAATGCAACTACTGGATTACGGAAGATACAGCTGATATTTTCAGGATGGCAAATGTATCTGTGAATGAGAAAAAACAGAACGAGATGATTTGTGAGTTACATAATCTTGGTTTTATTGGGTTTGCCAGCTTGAAAAAGATTGACAACTTGAACATCCATATTTTGATTGCAAAGCCGGATTCTCCTCATGAGATTTTCGTGGACGATTTTGAGAATGCTGGTATTCTGTGGAACCAGTATTGTGGGAAAGAATACATCAAGTGTGATTGTTGCGGAAAGATGGTTGCTCGCACTGGACGCAGACAAAAATACTGTCGTAAGTGCGCAAAAAACGTAAATATCGAGAAAACTGCACAAAATAGAAAAATGTTTGATTTATGAAATGTGAAAAAGTGTGATATTTCAACGTAGATACGTTATAATTTTACATATATAGAGCAAAACATAGTGCGGAAAGTTATGGTAGGGAGAGAGCGAGCGAGAACGCTTGTTTTCTTCCTACCTATTTTATTTTGAAAGGGTGTTTTACCTAAATGATTGAGATTACCAAAGCAGAAGCAAAGGAAATTCGTAAGGTTTATCCGAAGGTTTTCATTGCAAAAACTCGACACAAGCGATTTATTGAGGAATCTGTTCGTTATCTGGAGCTGATTCCGTTTAATATTGAAGCTCGTGAAATTGTTGAGCGTGCCAAACGCGGCATTCGAGACTAATTTATGAAAGAACGAGGTACAGACTTTGGATTTTGAAATTCAGCTGCCCGAGGAGATTACAAACCTGATGAATGGTGGTGGTCTCCCCTCTCCTGAGATGATGAACTTCTACGTTGACGAGAAGGATCGCATCTTTTTTATTGATTTTGAGATTGACCAGTCTCTGATTGAAATTGAGCGAAAGATTCTTCAATACAACCGTATCGACAAGAATACTCCTATTGAGCAGCGCAAACCTATTAAGCTGTTTATTTACAGCTATGGTGGCGAGTTGGATGCGATGTTTAGCTTTATTGATGTTGTTGCGCTGAGTAAGACTCCTGTTTGGACGATCAACGCAGGTATTGCAATGAGCGCTGCTCTTGTGATGCTGCTGTCTGGTCAGAAGCGCTTTGCTCTGCCTCATTCTACTGCATTGATTCATAGTGGCTCTGGCGGTACGCAGGGTACTTTTGAGCAGTCTAAGATGGCTATGGACTACTACGAGAAGCAGGTTGCAAAGATGCGTGAGTATATTATGGCTCACTCTACCATTGATAAGAAGACTATGACCAAGAATAAAGCGAAGGATTGGTATCTGGACGCTAATGAGCAGGTCAACTTTGGCATTGTAGATAAGATTTGCGATGATGTGGATGAATTCAATTAAGGGAGAGTTATAATATATGGCTTCTGATAAGACTGAAATGCGTAAGAAGAAGGATGTCCCGCAGAATCTGGATGAATATCCTACTTTTTATGGAATGACGCTCGATCCGGAACAGAAAATCTTTAGGGACGCAATCTGGAATCCCGATATTGATGTTGTGTTCTGTAACGCCCGTGCTGGTACTGGTAAAACTACGATTGCTGTCGGTGTGGCGAATTTGTTAGTTCAGTATGGACTATATAATGGTATCGCATATATTGTTTCTCCTACACAGGAAGAGAAGCAAGGCTATCTTCCCGGCACGCAGGAACAGAAGAGTGCTCCGTATATGGAACCACTTTATCAGGCACTTGAGACTATTGGCGTTAATCCAAATGTTGCGATGATTGTTGATGACAATCCTGAAAGTCAGAAATATGGTGCGTATATTCAGTGTGCAACTCACACATATATGCGCGGTATCACCTTTGATAAAAAGGTAATTTTGCTCGATGAAACGCAGAATTTCTATCTTAGTGATCTTTTAAAGGTCATTACTAGGCTGAAGGATTCGTGCAAGCTTGTCGTAATCGGACATACTGGTCAGTGCGATTTGTATAAGAATCCACAGAATAGTGGTTTCCTCCCATATCTTGAACACTTTAGGGGACATGACCGAACTGCAATTTGTGAGTTGCATACCAACCATCGTGGCTGGATCAGTACGTGGGCTGATATGATTCAGTTTAATCGTTAAATATTTCAATTTTGAAATAAAATATAAGGGAGAATAGAATTATGGTTGCTAAGAAGAGTGTTGTTTTTAAGAACGCTATTATTGATACTGCAGAGGGCACTATCACCGAGATCACCAAGGATGGCGAGAACGTCTTCAATCTGACGGAAGCTCTGGCAAAGTGGGATGGTATTGAGGGTGTCACCATCAATATTTCCACTTCTGATGAGCTGCTGGGCGACCCAGCTTGATGCCAATGGGTTGCTATAATAAACGGCCAGAAGAAACGAGCGATGACTTCTTTGTAAGAATCGGGAATGCTGTTCTGGCTAGAGAGTTGACTTGGGATGGCGCATCCAAGGTGCTCAATGATGAGTTGGGTAAGAATTTTGGTGAGTGCACATATCGCAAGCGTTTTAAAGCATTCCGTGCGGGTATGCAGTATCAGGAGTCCTTATCTAATAGAGATGTAGGAACCTGCATTCTGTCTATTTCCGACCTACATATTCCATTCCAGAAGCCCATTGAGACTTTTAGTGAGTATGCTGGAAAGATTGATATCCTTCAGATAAACGGGGATCTGGTAGATGCGCAGGCCATTTCTCGTTTCAATAAGGTGTATCGTAAGAGTCCAATGGAGGAAATTCTGATTGCACGTCAGTATATGATTGACCTGATTGAGATGCTTCAGCCTAAGAAGGTTGTTGTAAATTATGGTAATCATGACTTACGTTTCCAGAATTATCTTGCTAAGAATCTGGACACCGACTTGCTTGAACTGATGCCAAAGACATCTTTGGAGCTTATTTTTGTTGATGGCTTTAACCATTATAACAAGGAGCTTCATACAAAGGTTCATTACGACCCTCTGATTGATGTTTTTAAGTATAGTGGTATCGAGATTGTTTATAACGATACTTGGTTTAGTTTTGTTGGTGAAACAATTTTTGCGCATCCACTTGCTTACTCTAGTGGTATGTTGAAAACGGCAGAAAAGGCATATCGGTATTTCAAGGATAATGATTATTTCTTTGATACTATCGTGATGGCGCACACTCATAAAACAGGTCATTATGATATCGGTAATTCTGTAATTTATGAGCAGGGCTGTTGTTGTGAGACATCAAAAATGGATTATGCAGATGGAAAATTAACACCATCTCAGCGAGAAGGATTTATTCTGGTTTATCAGGATAAATTCGGAAGGCTGAATGAAGATAAGACGCACATTGTACGTCTAAATTAAAAAGCGGTGAGCCCCTACCACTAAACGGGGACTTAAAAAAGAAGTACGACCGCAAGGTCTGCTTGGGACATCATTTGTTGTCTCCTTTTCTATGCCCGTAGGCTAATGTCTACGGGTTTTATGTGCCAGTGTAGTTCAGTTGATAGAACGCGGGTTTTGTACTCCCGATATCGCAGGTTTAAGTCCTGTCATTGGCTCCATGCCACTTTAATTCAGTAGATAGAATAATGTGTTCGTACCACATATGTCGTAGGTTTGATTCCTACAGGTGGCTCCAAGCTGTGCGGTCAATAGTTGCTACCGCCTAGACCAACTCAATCTACGGATGGTTGGATGCAAAGTAGTTCTGTAGAACGAAATGATAAGCTATTCGTGTTTCGCTACGTTAATGCGAAGCTTTAAAAGTCTAAAACAAGCGTTTTATCAACACGAGAACAATTCAACTAGCTCGGACGGATTGATGGATGCTTGTTTTATTATGGGTCAGTATATCCAGTGGCGAAGATAGCGGACTGTAACTCTGTGACATTAGAAACATCGTTGGTTCGACTCCAACCTGGCTCACCAAAGATTGTACGGCTATTCCCTACACCTTTATATAAAGGTAGCTGTGCAGGAAAGTAGGGTTATTGTGCGGCCTTACTCAAGTGGTTGAAGAGAACGGTCTTGAAAACCGTTAGGTCGGTAAACCCGATGCCAGAGTTCGAATCTCTGAGACCGCGCCAGTCCTTCTCCAGGAGGGCCTATATTATACCGGTTCCCTACCACCGGCTAAAAGGTAGGTTTTATGCGCCTATAGTTTAATTGCTTAAAACAGCAGACTCTAAATCTGCCTCTTGGGAGTTGAAGTCTCTCTGGGCGTGCCAAAAATGGCTTCCAATTCGCGGTTGGAGGCAAGTCCGAAGTCGATCTATGGCAAACCTGTGATGCGCACACGATTTGGTAGTAGATGACACTTAGGCATCATATGTCGCAGGTGATAGTGCCGATGTACTAGCCAGCCTCATAAGCTGTTTCTTGGGCGGGTCTGACTCCCGCACCTGCACCCAACATCTCCCCTTTCGCAAGCCTATCGCCAGTTTTCTACTCCCTCTGGCGGTAGGTCCTTTTATGAACAGTCCTGCCTGTGTATTTCAGGTGGCACGGTCGGCGTAAAGCTGGCCGTAAATACAAAATTCAGCCGATTCGTCGGCAGGGCGTAAGCCCAAATAGATGATAAAGACCTTAGCTCACTACGGTGTCAAAATGCTGAGGTCGAATTTTGAACAGAACCTGTTAAGCCTCTCAACGATGCGTATCATAGCAGGTCTTTTATAGAATTAAATCCACCCGGCCTCCCAGATTATTGGTGCTCATGAGGGTGGATCTTTTGTTTGCCGTAGGATGTGCGCACGTTCTACGGCTTTTATTTTGATTTTGAATGGAGGTGTTTGTTTGCCTAGAAAGAAAAAGGTTGTTGAGGATGGCGTTATTCTTGAAGGAACCGAGAACAAGAAGACATTCAAATGCCTGCGTTGTGGTAAAGAATATGATGTGGCAGTTGGTCACTTCTATAAAAATACATATGGCTTTTGGAAAGCAAACGACAATTACGTTCCTGTTTGCAAGGAATGTGTAAATGAAATGTTTGATGATTTCTCAAGACGATTTGGTAGTGATAGAACGGCTTGTATGTTGCTTTGCCACATTTTGGATGTTCCGTTTTATAACAGTCTTTATGATTCGGTTGTTGCAAATTCTGGAACTTGTCGTCCCGGCGCGTATAACCGCCTTGTTTTAAACGGCAGACAGTATCAATTTCAAACCTTCTCTAATACTCTTGTAAATGGAGAACTGAACAAGAATGCTCTTGATCTACAGGAAGAGAAGGAACAAAAGTGGTCGAAAGCAGAGATTCAAGCCAAGGATGATTGTATTTCTGTTATTGGATACGATCCATTTGATGGTTATAACGAAAGCGACCGCCGATATCTATTTAGCGAACTCATTAAGTATTTTGAGGATGGTATTGAGGACGACCCATTCAAGCTATCTCAGATTGTTCAGGTCGTGAACAATAATAATCAGATTCGACAAATCGACTTGCAGATTGCCCGCTTAAACCCGATGAACTCGGCTGAGGCAATCAAAAGTCTGAATGACATTAAGGTTAAGCTAGTTTCTAATAACGACAAGATTGCCAAGGAAAATGAGATTTCTGTCAAGAACCGTTCCAACAAGGATGCAGGACGTAATACGCTTACATTCTTAATGAAGGATATGCGTGAAAAGGATATTGCTGGCGCAGAAGCAAACTTCTACGATCAGTTACGGTCTCCTGGTACTCAATGGGCGGCAGATATGAGCTCTAAGGCAATCAAGGAAAACGCTTTCTTTGACGAAAATGACCAGCAGGAAATTTTCGATATACAAAGAGAACTGATTGATAAGTTTCAGAAAGAAAGTGATGATGCGAAGGAAAAATACAGGCTGTCTTTGATTGAGAATCAGCGGCTCAAGGAGCTGTTGGAAGATGCCGGTGTTGACGCAAGCGTAGAAGATACGGATGGTGATGCCGTATGAGGTTGAAACAAAGAGCGCCTATTATTACATCCGCAAAACGCAAGATTTATGAGTGTGATGCGGCAACGATTGCATTCTATCGGCGCAATCCTGTTATTGCGGCCAGAGATTTATTGGGCATCCAACTATTTGACGCTCAGGCATATATGCTGGAACAAAGCTGGAATGCAAGTCATGTTCTTTAGGCGTGTAGTCGAAACTTTGGCAAGTCTTTTGTAGGTTCTGTTTTCATTATCCTAAAGGCAATATTATATGAGAACCAGTCTATTTACATTGTAAGTAATGTAGGTGATCAGGCAAAAGAGACATTTAATAAGATCGAGGAAATTGTTACTCGTGTTGGTAAGACGGCTGCGTCTATCCGTAGTCTGCAAGATATTGCAGAGAAAGAAACGAAAAAGTCTGCAACCAACAAAAGTGGTTTTAGTCATAATCCCGCCGGGTATGTTGTTGAGTTTTATAACGGTAGTTCTATTAACACTTTGAACTCCAACCCAGATGGTGTGCGTGGCAAGCGAGCTAGTCTTATTTTCTTTGATGAGGCGGCATTCTGCTCCGACGAACTGATTGTTGTCTGTGAAGCTTTTGCAACACAGAATACAGATTTCGTCACTGACACTGACAGTGACTATAATCCTGAAATGCAGCCTCGTCAGGTTCCTACTCAGCTAGTTTATGCTTCAAGTCAGGACACGATGGACAAGCTTTTTTATAAATACTACAAACAATTTGCAAAGCGCATGATTGCAGGAGATCGAGATTATTTTGTTTGTGATATGATTTGTGACGTTGCAATCAAAGTTTATATGAAGGGTAAGCCATACAAAGCACTATTGACACAAGACAAGGTAGATGCAGCTCTAAAGTCAAATAAAATGAAGGCGTTGCGTGAATATTATAATCGACCAAGCCGTGATGGTGGCGTAAACCAGATCATCAAATGGGGTACGGTTCGTCGCAATGAGCGAAAGTATATCCCACAGCTTTATTGGGATAGGAACTATCAGTATATTCTTGCGTTTGATCCTGCCCGCACAATGGATAACTCTATTGTTGGCGTTATGCGCATTTATAACGATCCAGAAAACGGCATGTGTGGCGACATTATAAATTGCGTGAACATGGTTGATCTTGCGAACGAGAAAAAATTCAAGCTCGATTCTAATCGTCAGCTTGAGCAGTTACATGAGTTGATTCTACATTACAATGGCCAAAATCCTGATTACGAGTACATTGATAGATTGATGATTGACCAAGGTGCTGGCGGCGGTGGCACTTCCACATATGCTGACGGTTTACTTAACAATTGGACTGATAAAACAGGCACAGAACATCGTGGTTTTATCGACGCAAATCATGAATTATATGAAGGATATGATACCCGTTACCCAGATGCTGTTGATAAGCTACGTCTAATTAGTCCTCGTAAATTCCGTACTGCAATGGTTGAGGAATTTATTGAGCTGATGAATCTTGGTGTCATTCATTTCCCTCTTGAATACAACGGCGGAGATTATGTTCAGGTAGTAGACGGTGTGGATAAATCAACTGGTCAAGAAATTTTGAAGACGCATGAACTTTCCTTAGAGGAACAGACTGCGTGGGTTAACATCGACTTGATGAAGAACGAGATTACAAGTATTCAGAAAACGACAAACTCTGAAAATACGACCGTAACATATGCTTTGGCACCCGATGTTGCCAACAAAATTCACGATGATAGGTTCTATGTTGCAATTTTACTTGCTCATCGTCTATACGAATTACGTCGTAAGGATAAAGTGCGTCAGTCTGCGGTGGAGACAATGACTGCTCCGCCGATTTGTATTTCTAACATTGACTTCTAAGCAGAGGAGGTGAAAATGTGGCAAGAAAGAAAAAGGAAGATTTTGATGTCGTGACTGCTTCACAGACAGATGACGGTACTGTAGTTATTACCTCTTTGAATGAACTATCAGAAGAGAGGATGAATAACGTCATCCGAAATGCAGTTGCGTCTTATGACCCTGAAAATAAGCAGTATAGTACATATCTGAAAATTTCAGCCTCCTCTGAGACACTGACCGTTGACCGAATTGATGAGCTTGCACAAGGGCTACAGTCAAGTCTGACGAATGTGCAGACGGTCAATGGAATCATCCGTAATTACATCAACAAGGATGACCTGATTGGCATTACTTATGATGCGATTGAGGCGAATGTTAATACTGAGTTCAAATGCAGTTTCGCTCAGTTCCCTGAACAGCGTAATAAGACAAAACAGGTAAATTACGCCCGTGAAGTGATTGATGACTTCAACGCACAAATCAATGTGCGAAGTCTGCTACGTGCCGCCATTCCGATGACTTACGCAGAGGGCACTTATATTACATATCTGCGTCAGAAGGATGAGAACTACATTGTAGACTATTACCCTCTTGGTATTGCTGAGATAAGTGATTACCTATCAAATGGACAGCCTGTTGTGCTTATTAACATGTCTAAACTGAAATCTGCTTTGAGCAAATCTATGCTGAAGGACAAGAAGAATAAAGCACTGTTCTTTGAAAATCAGGAGACTGAGATTCAGAACAACTATCCAGATGAGGTGTATCAGGCATTTAAGAATGGTGATACATACGCAAAATTGGATGTTGACCATTGTGGCGTGATTCGTATTGGCAATATGGGACAAAAATATGGTGTCTCTCCCCTGTTTCGCGCCTTACGTCCGGCATTGATGCTTGAGACCTTTGATACTTCAGACCGTGTAAATGCTAAGGCTAAGGCAAAGAAAATCATCTGGCAACAGCTTGACCCTGAGTTGATGGGGCCAAACAAAGATAAAAAGGGCTTCTCTGAACAAGTGACAGCGCACGATAACCTGCTGCGTGCATGGAAGCAAAATACTGTGCTTGTGACGACCGCTCCTTATGTAAAGGATATCAAATATGTTGAGCCAAAAGTTGAGATGACAAATATCGAGACTGTCAAACAGTATCGCAATCGAGAAATGGCTGCTTTGGGTATTAGTTTCTTGAATACTGATGGTCAGCAGACTGTTTCAACTGCAAAGGTGTCTCTTGACCAGCTGATGAAAAATATCGGTAAGATTGCAGAACAGATTGAAGATGTATTAAAACGATGGTATCGTATTCGCCTTGAAGATGCAGGTGTAGACCCGATGTACTGCCCTGATGTGAAGGTCTCTACTACTGAAATGATGGGTATGGAGATGAAGAAGGCGATTGCTCAGTTCCTGTTCACCACTTTGAACTGTTCTTACAAGACTGCTTACGAGTATATGGGACTTCATGCTGAGGACGAATTACGCAAGCGTCAGGCTGAGACTGAGGAAGGTTATGACGATGTATTTGTGGCTCGCCAGACATCTTATACATCGACAGGGAATTCCGGCGGGGGGGGTGACAGTGATAAAAAGACAGGTCGTCCAAAGGGCGAGGAAACTGAAAAACAAATTTATGACCAGCAGAGAAATGAAGATAGTAAGTGAGGTGATGAACGATGAGTAAGGAGTATTTCTATAGTAGAAATATCTGTTGCTCTGAGATTACGGAGCATCCAGACCACTATCTTGCTAAGTTTGTCATCTGTGATTTCTCAGTAAATGGGAATCAGGTTGCTTTAAACCGTGACACCATTGAAAGTTGGATGAGTACATTGGTTGGCAACCCGCTTGTTGGTAAGTTGGTCGTAGCTCCAAAGGGTGAACTGGATTTTTCCGGTCACAATATGAAAGTCGTCACCAGAAAAGACAACGATGGCAATGAATACAAGACTGCCGAATTTGACACTGATGCGTTCGGTAGTTTTCAGTCAGTCGGTATCGAGAAAATTGACGATACCGACTTTATTGTTGCCTCTTGTAAGATCTGGAAGCGATATCCAAAGGCTTGTGCGACGATTCTGCGCCGTATTGAGAGCGGCACATTAAATACCAGTTGGGAAATTGATGTGCTGAAAGCTCATAAGGGAATCGTGGGTGGCCGCATGGCAAAAATCATTGACGATGGTGTGTTTACTGCACATTGCTTGCTTGGTGCAAATGTTGAACCAGCATATAAGTGCTCTAAACTGCTTGAAGTCGCTGAAACCGATTTTGGTCTTGAATTGGCAAATGCCTATATCGAGGATACAAAAGAGATTTCAAATATAGAATCTAATGAAAAGGAGGCAAAAAATTTGGAACTGAATAAGGATAAGGAGACTCAGACCGCACAGGTTGAGAATCCAACCGAGACTGAGCAGGCAGAGCAGACGGCTACTGAGTCTACCACTGAGCCCACCACTCCGGCAGAGCCTGATGTTCAGACTTCCGAGGAAGGTGGTGAAACCCCTCCCCCGACTGAGCCTGAAACCGGTACTGAGCCTGCTGGTGAGCCAGAGCCGGAGTCTACCACTGAGACTTCCAGTTTGACCGGTCATGACCTGTACGAGAAGCTGAATGAGGCTGTTGTGAAGTTTAATTCAGATATGTATCTAGCCGAAGTGTTCCCCGAAGATCACACTATCTGGTGTAAGAAATTTGGTCGTTGTATGAACGATTTGGATTACATCATGTTCTCTTACACCGTTGATGGCAACGAGGTTTCTCTTGGCGAGCCGCAGCGTATCACTCTGACTGTTTCTATTTCTGATGTTAACACCAAGATTGCGGAGCTGAATAACACTATTGCAAGTCTGAATACTGAGCTGCAGAGTGCAAAGGAAGAGGTTGCTTCTCTGACTCCATATAAGGATCAGGCAGAGAAGGCAGAGGCAGAAAAAGCGGCTGCAGAGCTTGCACAGAAGAAGGAGAATCTGCGTCAGTACGCACTCTCCAGCAAGATGATTACTGAAGCTGAAGTTTCCGATGGTGGCAATTACGCAAGTCTGATTGAGAATCTGGACGAGACCGGCATCAAGAATGTGATTGCCGAGCGTTGCGTTGAAGCTGCCAAGAAGGCGCCTGCTGAAAAGAAGATTGAGACCTCTGAGGTACATAAGTCTGAGAGCATCAAGCTGAATTTGAATGAAACCAAGTATAACACCACTAACGCTAACAAGCGTGATGCATGGCGGGAATATTTGGGTAAGTAATAACATTTAAGAGAAAGGAAAAATATTATGATTCGTGAACTGATGGTAAACGGCGCGAAGAATATTCCCGCTAACTATGCCGCAAAGGTCGATATGGTCACCGGCATGGGTGTCCAGGTTGACCACAAGGCTGGTCAGGTTAAGTTCCCTGACGCAGCTACCGCTGAGGGCATCGAGATGGTTGCCCATGAGTTTATCCCGGAGGGCATCTATGCAAGCCAGACTAATTTTGATGACTATGATAAGATGGCAACCGAGATTAAGGCAGGTGTGCTGGTGAAGCGTGTTCCTCTGTATGCTGGCGAGCTGTACGGCACCGACCAGTACAAGGATGGCGATGCACAGGATACCAATATCGGCAAGCTGCTGGAGGTCAATATTGACGGTAAGTGGCAGGTTGCTACTACTGGTACTTCTCGTTTTGAGTTTGCTGGTGTGATGGACGACAACGGCCACAAGCTGATTATGATCAGTGTGCTTCCCGAGGCAAAGACTGTTGCTTGATTGAGAGAAAAATCTTGAATATGATACGTGAAATTTAAGGCTATCGTCTTTGGACGGTAGCTCTTTTATTTTGCGCGAAGAGAAAGGAAATGAATTATGGCACTGAATATTGAAGTGGCCGAGCTGATGAAGCAGCCTGGTCGTGTTTATGAAGTTGCTGAGAAGACTCAGTACAATCGCGCTATGGATGCCGAGGACAAGGAAATTGCAGAGGTTGTTGGCGCTCATGTTGAGGAGCTGATTGACAGGGGCGATCCCAATAAGGAGATTGCTCAGTTTGTTAACCGCACCGTGACTGATGAGCTGTATGGTGCACCTGACGAGCTTCTGGACTCCATGTTTGAGCGTGGTAATGTTGGTGAGTTTGATGACTACGAGGCAGGTCGTACTGTTAAGAATACTCTGAAGGCTTATGATGCAGCTAAGGGTGGCAACGTGCCGAAGTCTTACCTGCACTACGAGACCATTAAGCCCGTCTGGCGTAATAAGCAGATTGAGGCTGATCTTAGCTTTGTGGAAGTAAGACGTAATGCTTGGAAGAGTGTGGCAACTCTGACCACCTTTATGACTGAGGCTCTGAAGAACCAGATGTTCTATGACATTTTCAGCATGGTTGATGACGCTATCACTGGTGGTGAGCAGAAGATCGATGCACAGGGCAAGGAGCCCACTATGCAGGACATGGACGCTCTGGCTCTGTATCTGAATGAGTACGCCGATGGTGGTAATCCCTTCACTGTCAGCCTGATGAAGTATTGTGCCAAGATGCGTCGTATGACCGGTTACGCTGAGTATCTGTCTGACGCAGCTAAGGACGAGTTCAACCGTTATGGTCTGGTTAAGACTTATGATGGTGTTGCTATCACTGGTATTAGCTCTGCTAAGAAGCTGGGTGATGGTTCCCTGCTGATCCCGGATTAAATTTATGTAAATTTACGTAATATAGTCCAGTCGTGATGTAAGTCACGATAACAAATACACATTGAATTGCTGGAAAACCCTAAAACTACAATTACCAAAGCAGAAGGATGAAATATGCCTAGATGGACGGTTGCGAAAGTAGAAAGAAAATTGTAGATGATGCATGGTTAAAACCTAAACATTAAAAATAATGGGCAATCAGCAGCCAAGCTCCGAAAAGGAGAAGGTTCAACGACTATCCGCGTGGGAGCGGTTAGGATGCAAGTGTTTGGCATCCGAAGTAGTGTGCCCCAGTTTTACTGGGTGAAGATATAGTCTTTGCTCGTATGAGAGTACGAGGTTGCTATATGCAACGAGAACGGAGTAGCGTCCGATTATAATGTTTGTCTAATGTTTTGATTTCACCAGATACTGTGTAGAGTATCTGGCTTTTATTTTGCAAGAAAGGAGGTGCGTAAAATGATTCATATGATGACAACTGAAGAGTTTAAGGAAAAAGTTCGTAAAATCAATTCTTCTTTTGAAGTTCTTTCTGACTACAAAGGTGGAAGGAAAAAAGTTCTTCGGAAATGTACGATTTGTGGCGACGTCAGAGAAGTTCAAGCAAGAATGCTTTTGGAAACTTCAACTCATGGATGCCCAGTTTGTGTATCTTTAAAACGTGGAAAGTCGTATCGAAAGTCCCCTACTCAATTTAGAGAAGAACTCTTTAAGGTAAATCCAAACATTGAATTGCTTTCGGAATATGAGAAAAATGATTCTCGTGTTCGTTGTAAGTGTAAGATTGATGGATATGAGTGGGACGGTGTTCCACACACTTTACTTGAGGGTCATGGGTGTATGGAATGTTATCGACGTGCCGCAAACAGACGTACTGAAGACGAGTTTTTGAAAGAAATGCACGAGCGGTTTCCTACCATTCATGTCCTTTCAAAATATGTTCGTACTGCCGTAAAAATTGATTTTGCGTGTGATGTTTGTGGATATCATTGGACTGCAATTCCTGATACGATACTCAATAATAAAAACTCTGGTTGTCCAAAATGTGCTGGGAGAGTGCATATTTCGGAAGCAGAAATTATTGAAAGGATTGCCAAGAAAAACAATCGAGTTGAGTACATAGGTGGCTACAAGAATTTGTCATCTCATGCAAATTTTAAATGTAAAAAGTGCGGGTACGAATGGCATACTCCTGTAAATTCGATTCTTGCAGGAAGAGGATGTCCTAAATGTAATCTATCTCATGGAGCGTTACGTATCGCAAAATATTTCGATGACAATGGAATTGATTATGTTCGTGAATTCAAATTTGATGATTGCAGAAATATTCGTCCGTTGCCATTTGATTTCTACGTTAAGGACAAAAATATTTGTATCGAATACGATGGAGAGCAGCATTTTGAGCCAGTAAAATTTGGTGATGGTGAAACAGCTGATCGTGTTCAATATAAATTTGAAACCCAACAGCGAAACGACGGTATTAAAACTGAATATTGTCAAAACAATAGTATTAAACTTATCAGAATTCCCTACACGGATTTTGATAACATTGAATCAATTTTAGATAAACATTTTTCTTAAAAATAACAGAAGAGAATTTATGGTATTGCCGGTCGTATTGGTCGCCTTGACATGAAGGGTGAGACTCATACTTACGAGGATCACGACAACAACAACGAAAAGATCCATCTGATGGTCAAGGACTTTACCTTCGGCTATAGCATTGATCATATCGAGCGCGTTGCTAAGATTGTTCTGCAGTAATTTTTACCAAAGGCAAATTTGAGCGGGGACTTTGCGGTCTCCGCTTTTATAGAAAAGGAGACAAATTATGAGTTCCGTGATGGAAAAGAAGTTTATTGACGTTCTGAACTGCGACGATAACGTGGTTACCATTTCGTCACTGAACGGTAAGGGTTATACTTTCGAGCCCGGTAGTGTGGAAGATCCTTGTGTGATTCCTATTCCGCCGGAGGAGATTATGTATATGAATAGCACTTGTTCTGCGTTCAAGAATGGTGTTCTGCGTTTTCGCCCTGAAGAGCAGAATGAAATCTTTAAGGCTATTGGCATTAAGGGCGACGATGTTCTATTCATTGAAGATATCGACAATGCGATTCTGAATCCCACTGTCGAGAATCTTCAGCGCATGATTGACATTAAGGATGGTGCTCAGTTTGAGCGTATTCGTGGTCGCTTTTATCGTATGACCAATGCCGGTGAAGATCTGTCTACCAAGGTCAAGCGCCTGATTGACGAGCGTTATAAGGAGCTCCGTGCTGGAAAGCGTAACAGTGAGCTGTCTGTCGTACCTGCGACCAAGTCTGCTGATAATGTTCAGGCCGAACTTGAAACTGCAAAGAACCAGATGGCTGAAATGCAGAAGCAGATGCAGGCTATGATGGCACAGATGCAGGCTATGATGGCAGGCGCACAGACTGTTGCACCGGATAATTCTGTAGAAAAGACTACTGTCAAGCGTGGCCGTAAGAAGGCAGAGGCAGAAAAGGCGGAGGTTGTTCCCGCCGAGTAAGATTGGAGGGATAATGTGACCGCATTTTCGGAAATATACGACAAGTTCTACGAGCTGGTCGAAACTGATAGTAATTTCTTTCAGTATTTTGACCTGAGCGAGAATGAAGTGCGAGATCTTGTACATGACCGTGCAAAAAGTTATTTGATGGAGTCACTTTCTGTGATTACCAGAAACATTGAACCGGAAGAGGATTTTAGTTTCGATGATTACGATTCAGAACTAGAAGAGTTTAATTCAGATCTCACATTCGATGAGATTGATATGTTAGCGCATTTGATGTTGGAGCAACATTTTAAGCGTGAGTTTGGGAAGTTGAAAGCATTTAGCGCACAGGACCTTCCTACGAGTTTACAAGTATTCTCCCCTGCTAATGAGCGCACGAGTATTCGTGCTCTTGTGAAAGACATTCACGAGGAGAATATGACGATGTTAGACAACTATATGGCAAAAGACCGCTCGACCCGTAAGCGTAAGACCATCGACTATGATACATACGCTTCCTACTCTGAGTAAGGAGGTGTACCGATGGACTTTTATACAAGGGCACGAGCTGTTGGTGGTGCCGCAAAAATGTCTAACAAAAAGGATGTCAAAATTGCTTTTGCAAAGCGAGATTTTGCTGCACATTTTAAAGATAGCGTTGATTACGAGGATAATGCTCTTGTGAATGGTTTACCTCAGAAGCTGGTTGTTAGTCGCAGTAATAGTATTGCTAAGGAAAAGAAAATCTGGGCTTATCCTGGTGATTCTTTGAATCTTGGCGACATTGTTGACTGCTACAATTGTAAATAGCTGGTAACTGAGATTGAGCCAAACGATGAAATTTTTCTTCGTGGAAAAATGGAGCTGTGTAACCGTCAAATCCAATGGCAAAATCCGATTACTGGTGAGATAGTCTCTCGTTGGGCAACACTGAGCAAGCCTTATTACGCAAATAATAAGGAGATTATTATGACTTCATTGAGTCAACGTGAATATAAAGTACAGATGCCTTTTGATGACGAGACCGCACTGATCGACCTTGATAAGCGCTTTATGTTGGAAATTATCAATGGCGAGCCGAAAACGTATGTTACGACTTCTGTTGACCAAAGTACAGAGCGTTACGAACTGCATGGTAAGACACAGGGGTTCCTTGTGTTGAACATCCGGCAGGATCAGTATAACAGTAAGACGGATAATGCTGAGAAGATGATTTGTGATTATTTTGAGCCAAACAAAATCGACGAATCAGAGATAGATTCTCGTGTGACTGCTACTATAAAGTATGTAGGAAAACCAGAGGTTCGTATTGGTGGTTCTTGGAAAAAATTCTCTCCTATGTTCACAAGTGTTGCTGGCGAGGAAATTACTGAAATTGCTAAGTGGAAGTTCGTTTGCCTTGAGGAATTCAAGGAATTTGTAGAAACGCAGAGTACCATAGATGGTGTTTTTAAAATTCGTATTTTAAATAATAGTATCATGGACGGCGCAACTGTAAGAATTTCTTTGACGAATGCAGATGGTACAGCAAATGCATCCATTGAATGTAAGGTGGTGAGTTTGCTGTGACAACGAGTGAATTGATTACTGATTATAAAAACAAATTGGCCTTGAAGCTGGTTAATACTGATGGGCTTGTTGAAGCGATGGGCAATGATGACATTGAAGAGCCTGACGAGGCGATTTATACATACATCTTCCCATACTTCCATATTCCTGACACGATTGAGGCAGCGCACAGCTATATTTGTTTTAAGGTAAATATGACTGACCGAAGCAACGTCAACGACTGGTATGAAAACTTCACACTTACTGTGTGGGTTATTGTGAACCAGGCGCTGATGAAAATGAAGGGCCATGGTGGTGCAACACGAGTTGACTATCTGAGTGGTCTTGTGGAAAAAGAACTACACGGCAGTACAATTTTTGGAATCAAACAGCTTAAAATCACATCCAATATCGAGGACAATATGGATTTACACCATCGTGTGCGAATTATGACGTTCAAGACGCAGGATTTGGATGACCTTGTGGGGTGTGGCTGATGGAGCTTCGGGAAATGTACGAGCCAAGCTTGATGCGCGGAAGAGACTTTAAAATCAACGACAAAATTACGATTCACATGCCTTCGGTCGGTGACATCATCGATTATGGTGAGCAAAAGTATTTTCAGTTGGTTTATTTATTCTGTTCTACATCGAGCGATTACAAGGCACAGCTTGACTCTGTTGGAATTGATTGGCAGAAGATTTCGGACTTTGAAATGTTCCGGCAACTTTTTATAGGCAATAAAGATCAAGATATGTCTATTTTGCTTGGCGATATGGACACTTCTGGGTTTATGATGGCGAAAGATAACATAAGTGGTGAGATCGTATTACACAACAGGCTTACGGACACTCGTATTGACCATGTGGTGTATGAAACGATTTCTCAGTACCTATGTGCTGCGAATGGAATTGAAAAGCATTCCGAGTTTGCTGCTGACGAACCGACAAGAATTGCAATGATAGAGGAAGCCAGAGATAACTTGGAGTATCAAAAAATTAAGCGTTATGAACCACACCTTGCGGAGCTTGTGCTCTCGATGGCGTGTTCGTCTGGCTTTAAAGCGGATTACTTCAAGGCTATGGATTACCCTATGAGTGTATTTATGAATCATGTAAGAAAGATTCAGCAAATAAAAAGTTACGACAATACGATGCATGGCGTTTACGCTGGCACCGTGGAATTTGGAAAGATTCCAAAAGCACAACTGGATTGGACGAGCAAGGTTGATTGACCTTGCTCTTTTATTTTATCCAAATAAATTGAAAGGAAGAATATTATGAGCGATTTTAATTTTAATGAGGTCGTTATTGACCGCGTTCATCGCATTCACGAGTATGATCTGAACGGCAAGCGTCTGTGGACCATGAATCAGGTTAAGGATTTCAAGCTGACTCTGGGCGGCGAGACCGTTTACGCTCAGGATGCACAGGGCGTTAACATCATGGCATTCGATAAGAGCAAGACTGCAGAGGCAGATTGGTCTAATGCTCTGATGCATCTGGGTGCTCTGGCAGAGCAGATGGGCTCCAAGAAGGAGGTTGCTTCCTCTGAGGCAAAGCAGGTCTTTACTACTGTTGAGTACCTGACTTCTGCTGACGGCAAGAAGCTGACTCTGACCCATACCCCCAAGGCTGCTGTTGCAAATGCCCCCTTTAAGTACATCGATCTGGTCGATGGTCAGGGTAATGCACTGAAGACCTTTGAGCTGGGTGAGACCGCAGAGTCTCAGTTCTCTGTTACTGGTACTGAGGTCACTCTGCCCACTGGTGCAGATCTGAAGGCTGGCGACCGCTTTGTTGTGAAGTATCAGTACGAGAGCGAGGAGGGTATTGCTATCAATGATAGCGCCGATAAGTTCTCTACCGAGGGTGAGTTCGTGATTGAGGCATTCTGCTACAATCCCTGCGATAAGGCAAACAAGAAGCTGATGCGTATCATCTTCCCGAATGCCAAGATGGATAATGCTATCGATATGACTTTCACTAATGAGCTGGCTCATCCGGTCAAGATTAGCGCTACTCAGGAATACTGCTCTGAAGATAAGCGCCTGTTCCGTATTGAGACTGCTGCTGCCTAATGGCAAATCTGAATTGGTGCCGTACTTGCGGAAAAGAATATCCGGTTTGCCCGCATTGCGAGCAGGATGCGCGTCTTAATCCTTGGCGAATGATTTGCGACACTGAGCCGCACTTTCTTGTGTGGACTGCCGTAAACCAGTATCGTCAGGGAATTATTTCAAAAGAGACGGCAAAAGCAGATCTGACTACTCTTTTGATGCGCAAGTATAAGAATGTTACGGAAGCCGAGGTAGAGACTTTTATCCCAGCTGTTCGTGATGTTTTCCATGAGATCATGGATGAGCCTGCAAAGGCTGAGAATGAGTCATCTAGTGATGTAAAGGATGAGACGCCCGTGAAGCCGGTAGTTAAGAGAACATCAAATCGTAAGGGGCGGGCATAACCGCCCCTTCGTTTTTCGTGGTGGTTTTATGGAGAAAAAGAACAGGACAAAGTTTAATGTCAGTAAGAATCCAGCAGATAGAACATATGACGGCGTAGTTTATGATAGTAAGGCAGAAATGTTGTTTTATCGAGATATTGTATTGCCAAGGCTGGCAAGCGGCGAAATTGTAGAGTGTCGTAAGCAAGTCCCATTCCTTCTGCAGGAAGCGTTCCGCCGGGTCGATAAGGACGGAAAGGACGTAGCGGTGCGGAAGATTGATTATGTGGCGGACTATGAAATTACATATCGAGATGGCAGCAAACAAGTGATTGATACGAAAGGATTCGCTGATAGTGTTGCGCTGATGAAGCGCAAGATGTTCTGGTTCAAGTATCCTGATGTAGATTACCGCTGGATCACAGACTCCAAAATTGATGGAGGTTGGGTCGATTACGACGACCTAAAAAAAGCTCGAAAAGAGCGAAAGAAATTAAAGCAAGCACAGACGAAAGGGAGATAAAATGAAGGTTTTAAATTTTCAGGAGCGAATTGACTTCGTGAAAGAGGTCATTGAGATGTGTACTGTTCAGGACGATTATCAGCCTGCGCTGTTTGATGTGGCATTTCGGCTGACCTGTTTGAAGTATTTTGTTGGTTATGATTATCGCAATGAACCGCAGACTGAGTGGCCGCGCATTGCTTATGAGTCTTTTAACCTGAAGATTGAAGCTGCAGGTTGCGATACTTCTACGTTCTGGGATCAGTATGATTCTCTGGAGAAGGCAGTGCAGGAGCGTGTGCAGCGTTCTCACGATGAGTATCTGGCTCTGGCAATTTGCAACAAGCGCGATGCGTTTGCCGAGTTTATTGATTACCTGAAGGATTATCTGGATGAGGCAAAGAAGAATCTTGGAGACTTTGATGTAAATCAGGCTTCTCAGGTTATGTCTGCCCTGCTGGACAATAAGCAGGAGATCTCTGCTGTGCTGGCAAAAGATAAAAAGGAATAAACACTTTTAGAGGTGGGTTGGAGGGAATTTTAATATGGCTACAAGAAGTAAACCGCTGAAGCTATGGGATGCTGAGAAGTTCAAGAACGTAAACCCAGTGTCTTTGAAATACTGGGATAGATATGAGACTGATATGGGCATCCGTGACCTCAGCCCGTCTACTGTTTACAATTATGAATCTGATTTCAAGCAGTGGATGATTTATGTTCTGGACAATCAGGGTAATGCCCCTGTGACGGAACTTGAGGAAGAGGATATCGAGGAATTTCTGTTCTACTGTAAGAAGCATGGAAACAACTCTGCTCGTATGAAACGGCGTATGAGTACAATTTCTGCGCTATATCGGTATCTTCGCAAGAAGAAAATTATCAAAGAAAATCCGATGGAGTTCATTGACCGACCGACCAAGGACGTGGCTGTTGTGAAGCAGACATACCTTACACCAGACGAGGTTAAGTTGATGCGAGAGAAGCTGAACGCTATGGTTGAATCTGCGACCACCGTTCACATGAAGGATAATGCGATGACGTTGCGTCTGTACGCACTGTTCTCACTATCAACGATGGCTCGTGTTAATGCTGTGCGAAATACACTCTGGAAGTCTATCGATTATGAGAACCGTATGGTGCATGACGTTCTGGAGAAGGAAGGCAAAATTGTTGATTTGATGTTCAGCAAGGAAGTTTCTGAGCTTTTGAAAGAGCTGAAGGAATACCGTACTGAGCATGATATTGAGGATGGCGGCTATGTGTTTGTTGGTACGAAAATCAATGGCGCATGGATGCCGATTACTTCGAGCACGGCTGGTGATTGGTGTAAGAAGATTGGTGAGATGATTGATGAGCCTACGCTGCATCCGCACGATTTCCGGCACAGTGGTGCTACCCTGCTGAAGAATGCGGGTATGAGTCTGGAAGATGTCTCTTCCCTGCTCAACCATGCTGGCACGGATGTGACCAACAAGTATTACATCAAAAAGGATACGACAAAGATTCAGTCTGCAAAGGATCGGTTTGAGATTTGAGGTGTAGTGAATGAAACAGTCATATACAAACTTCGATGACCTATTGAGTGATGTGGCAGATGGTGTGGAGCAAATTATGCAGGACGTAGCTCCGCAAATCGAAACAGTTCTTCAAGCAAGTGCGAAGAAAAATATTCAGTCACAATCAGCCCGTTCTGCTGGAATCGAAGATGCAAATAATATTGTAAGTAGTGTGACTCGTGATGGAAACATTGTTACGATGATTGTGAAAGACATCGCAAAACCGCAACCGTCTTATTTTCTTGGTGGGAAGAAGTTCGATTCTCAACGTGTAGCAGATACTTTATTGTACAGAGAATATCATTTTGGTGGCTCACCGATTGTTTGGAACGAATATGGTGGGGCAAATATTCTATTTGATGAACGTGAGAACGCGGCTGTTGGTGGAACTATGTTTGCGAACTGGATCGAGAATGGTCTTTGGATGGATCTGAGTTATTATCTTCGGTCTGGCGGGCAGAAAGAATATCGCCCTGCACGTCCGTTTATTGCCCCTGCGCAAGTAGAGGCGGCAATGATTGTTAAGACGGCTTTACATGGATTGTAAAAGCCATCTTTTATGAGAATTTATTTGGAATAAAATTCAATGAGAGGAGGGCTGGCTTTAAGGAGCTGGCCGCTTCTCTTTTTTGTTTTGAAAGGAATGTTGAAAATGGAAAAGAGAGGTGACCAACGGTATGGCGGATAATGCAAACACCACAAGTAGTGCTGATACTTCCTCTGTAACGGCCATAAAGGTCAAGGTCGTTCTTGATACGAGTAAAGCAGAACTCGATAAACAATTCGAGTCCGTCAAAGAAAAATATAAAAATAGTCCGATTAAGCTGGCCTTTGGATTGAACAAGAATGAGACCGCAAAGAACATCAATACCGCTTTGCGTAGTATGATTTCTAGCGGAAAAATTATCACACCAAAGGTAACGCTTGATGTCAAGATTGACCAGAGCAAAGTAACCGCACAGTTAAAGAAAGCTATTGCTTCTGCAGCCAAGCAGACTGTTAAGGTTGATGCTGGAAAGCCTAGTTCTACAAAACCTGACATTACTGGCGCTTCTGAAATCAAACAGTTGGAGAAGTTTGTTGAGCGGGCAAAAACAAAGACATCAGAGTGGAAAAACTCTATCAAAAGTAACACTGAAGAAGCACAAAATCTAAGTAAGGTTCTCCAAAAGGTTTTAGCCCAAATTGATGCTCTTGATAAGGATCATAGTTCAAAAGGATACGCAATTGGTGTAGCTGGTCTAAAGAGCAGTTTTAATGCAGCAAGTGAATAGGTTTCTGATTACACAAAAGAATATCAAAAACTTGAAAGGCAAGCAACTTCGACTCTTGATAATATTCATAAACAGCAAACGAAGTTAAAGGCTCATGGTATTAGTAGTTTTGACAGGCAGATTTCTGGTTATGGCAATGACCAAGACGGAAGTTTTGAATCTCGTTTTAGAAATCTTGATAAATTAAATCCACAGTCCAAAGAGTATGCTGAGACACTTGGTAAAATTCTTGTGGACTGGGAAAAAGTAAATATCCAGATTAACGAAGCCATTAAAGCCGAGGGAAATCTAAGCGTGTCCGCAACTGCACGGCAAAAGAAAATAGAAGATGTGGCCGATTCGATTCAAAGACTGCGTAATGTTGCAATGGGTTCTGATGTTGCCAAAAACAAAGAGTTAAAAAAATATGCTTTTGGCGACACAATAAAGAATGCAGACTTCGGTGCGTTGCATGACCTTGATGTTAGTCTTAAAAATTTAAAAGCAGTTCAAAACAATCCAACAGAATTTATTAAACAGTTGCAGGCACTTGAGAATGAGCTTGGAAATGTTTCTCAAGAACTAACAAAGTATAAGAAAAAATTTCAAGAAAGCACGAGTACAACAAATGAGTCAACGAATCTTCGCAATCTTGTTACAACTATAAATAAGTACGAGGAGACTCTAAATAATCTTGATAAGAGGCAAGACTTAAAGAAACGTCTATACGATATTCGAGATGCGGCAGAAGCACAATCAAAGCCGTTTAATGTTCTGAGTAATGAGTTTTCGGAACTGAAAATCGACATGGAGAACGCTGGTATCGCCGCTGAAACTCTTGGTCAAAAATTGTCTCGTCTATTCAAAGAGCACTTCCAGACCGCCATCGCTATGGCTGGCGTTGCAATGGTCAAACAAGGTCTGCGAGAGGTTTATGATAATGTCGTAGAGATAGACGACGCTATGGTAGAGTTACGCAAGGTCACAAACGAAAGTGAAAATGCGTACTCGCAGTTCTCTGATCGTGCGGCAAAAACTGCTCGTAATTTGGGTGCATCAATTTCTGATTATATTAGTGCAACAGCCGACTGGTCTCGTCTTGGATATAATATGCCTGATGCAGAGGAACTTGCACGTGTAAGCACTCTATTGAAGAATGTTGGCGATGGTATTGAAAGTGTTACTGATGCATCGTCTTACATGACTTCTGTTTTGAAAGGTTTTGACCTTGTTGCGGAGGATGCTCAAAAGGTAGTTGACCTTGTTAATGAAGTTGCGAACAACGAACCTGCGAGTGCCGAAGATATCCTTGAAATATTAACTCGTAGCGGCGCAGCCTTACATGAAGCCGGAAATGATCTTGACCAGGCAGTTGCGCTTGGTGTGGCTATGAACTCTGTTACCCAAAATGCGGAGTCCACCGGTCAAACATTAAAGACTGTCAGTATGTATCTAAGAGCTGCCAAGACAGATTTGACTGCAATGGGAGAATCTACAGACGGGTGTGCGAATTCTGTTTCCGAGCTTCGTAGCGAATTAAAGAAGCTTACTGGTGTTGATATCATGGCAGATGTCGCCGGAACTCAATTCAAGAGTACCTACGACATTTTAATGGAGATTTCTAAAGTCTGGGGCAAGCTAACTGATGTTGATCGTGCAAATGTTACGGAGCTTCTTGGCGGCAAGCGCAATGCAAACAGTGTTTCCGCCGTATTGTCCCAATTCCAGATTGCAGAAAAATCAATGAAAGATGCTGCCAACAGTGCTGGTTCTGCGGCAAAAGAAAATGAAGTCTATCTTACCAGTATTACTGGTAAGTTGAATCAGCTCGACAGTGCATTTCAACAGTTTAGTAAAGACCTGCTTGATAGTTCTTTGATTAAATTCTTTGTAGACTTCGCAACTGCTGCTGTTGACATTGCTGATGGTGCAGTTAAAGCCGCTGGTGCATTACCGATTCTGACAGCTGCCATCTCTGGCGTGTTGTCCTTAATGCAGATGAGCGGAAAGCTCAAAAATGGTGCGGGTAAAGTTAATATGCCCTCTTATATTTGTTGCGTATAAAATATAGGATGCGGCACCATATAAAAATAAAATAGCCCCTAGAGTGCTGGGAAACCCTAAGAGCCATATCGCCTATTGTTATATTTATATAATGTAGGAATCGAAAGATAGAAATAAGGATATGGATGCTATATGCTGAGATAAAAGCTCGGTTTTATTGTATTGTCAAAATATGGTAATAATTGAGTGCTAAGTAGCGTTTACAATGGGCGGTCAGCAGCCGATCCACTCCCCTATTATATAATGTAGGAGGGTGGAAGGTTCATCGACTAAAAAGGGTCAGTGAGCAACCACTGGAAAGATAGTCAGTTCTGGACGAAAGTTCAGAAGTCCACCTCAGACGTAACCAGACGACTTAAAGAAGTAGGTGGAATTGAGGAGACGCGCTGTTCTCTGGCGCGATATAAATAAGAGAAAATAAAATATTCGTTGACTACTTATGATATTCTGGCTATAATAAAAGTATAATCGCGTATCCAAAATATACGGAGGTGTTTTATTATGGCTCGTGGTTCTCGTATTCCTCTTGATGAAAAGATCGCAAAAGCTCAGGAGAAAGCAGATCGTGCTAAAAAGACCTATGATAAGGCTGTTCGCGACCTGAAGGCTCTGCAAGCTAAGAAGGCAAGTGCTGATATCGAGGATGTTTTGAAGGCCGCTATCAAGAGTGGCAAAACTCCTGAAGAACTAAAAGCTTTGCTTGAAGGTTAATCATCATAAAAACAAACCCGACCTCCCTACTGTTGGGAGGCCGGGCGTTTTAAATTCTCTTGCTAAATAATGTCGTATGTGGTAGACTTATAGAAAAAGCAAGAGGCGGTGATGCAAATTGGCATCATATACGATGTACTTAGACGAGAGTGAAACCAAGAAGTCAGATGGTAGCTTATTCTTTGCTGTTGGAGGGCTAATCGTTAAGAATGATGACTACGAATCATTGGAAAATTCTTTAATTGCAATAAAACAATTACTATGGAATAAAGATCCCAATGCATCGTCATATGTTCTGCATGAGAAAGATGTCACTTTTGCCTCAAAAGCAAATAGACACACTATAAGCCAAGTTCCTGAATATAATAAAGTTTTCTTTCGTAAGAAACAGAACGTGACATTGCTTTATAATGAAATGTCAAAGCTGTTTAGAATGGCTCCTGTTACAACACTTGGGGTATGTCTTGATAAACAAGCATTATTTAACAGTTATGGTAAGCAACATTTGAATAATCATTTTACTATTGCAATTCAATTGATGATAGAGCATTATTGTCAGTTTTTGAGCGATACTCAATCTACTGGTGATATTTGTTACGAGTCAATGCAGGCAGAACAAAATATGAACATTCAGCAAAGAATGTACGAACTGAAAGCACTAGGTACAATGTACTATTCTCCTGCTACGATTCAAAATCACCTGCATGAAATTCGATTTGTTCAAAAATCAGACAATTGTGCTGGTTTGCAACTAGCGGATTTCATACCAAATGCTCTTGCTAGGTATGCTGCTGATTTACAACCAAAGAATCAAGAATTGTCAAAAAACATCCGATCCAAGTTATATTGTGGGAAAAACGGCAATGAAAAGATGAAGTATGGATTCAAAATTCTTTCCTGATTTTCTAAAAAAGTGTTGACATTTTCCTACTGTCTGGTATAATATATAGCGACGGGATTGTAGTCACGAGGCGCTAGTGGACTCTAGTGGCCGTTTCGGAAAGTCTGATACGAAAGTTGATGATGGAACGAGTAAGGGGCTAATGATAACCCGTTTTTGTAAAGAATCAGCTCCTTACCGCTATGGTGAGGAGCTTTTTACTATATCTAAGTGCAAGAACGCCTAAAAGCTACATGCCTCTAGGCGTTTTATTTATGCTGTTTGAGTTAGTTATGACTCACCATTCATATCCGCAGTTCCGGCATTTAAATGTCTTCCCTGCCTTCTTAGACCAGAGGCCCCAGACCACAGCATCTACAACTTTGCTGGTTCCGCTGATCTTTTCGATATCTGGTGAATGACACGTGGGACAGGTAGGAACGTATTTCGGATGTTCTTTCTCCTCCAGTTCTGCTCTATATTGGGCATCGAAAGCGTTGGCATTCTTTTGAAGTTTTTTGAGAGTATCTGGATTTATTTCAGAAATACTTCTCCTTGGCTTAGTTTTATTTTTCCATTCTTCTTTTTGTTTTTTTGTCATTTCGTTCCATTCTATAAGCAGAATGTTATCTCGAATACAAAAAGCGCATAATAAGTCCCATCTTGAATAGTATTTATCGCAAAATGGACAATACCGTACATATTTTTCCACAGATTTCACATCTCTTTTGTATCGGAGGGGTTTGAATGAACGATTTTAACATTGTTTCCGTAAGAGTACGGAAGATGCCTCCGTTTACTCAGGAAGAACGGAAACGAATTTTTTCACAATGGAAGGCTATACTTAAATCTCAGGATCTGGAATCACAGAAGGGTCAATCTCAAACTCAAGTCTAATCCGTTCCATTGCTGGATTGTATTTAGTATGTAGTTCTCCATACCCTATAACATCTTGTCCGATAAGAAGTTCATATTCAAAATCTTCCGGGTCCATAACACAAAACAATGTATCGGGGAGAATTATGTCATCGCCATAGCCAATTTTTAATGTGCAGACGGTAACGTCAGCCATTTTAGAGTCTGTGATTGACTTAACTTCTTGCTGGGTTGGCATGATGGGTAAGCCAAGTTTGTTGGCAATTTCTCTTGCGATGCAGCATACGGAGCTTCCAGTATCCCAATAAGCTGTTAATCCACGAACTTCCTTTCCGTTGAATTCTACACTAGCAGGAGAATGAAGACAAAAATCTTTCTGAGGAACACCGTTTGTTGTTCTTTGAAGCATTTTTATTCTCCTTTAAAACTCATATCCGCACGCTTTACACTTAAACTGCTTGTGTGCCTTTCTCGACCATACGCCCCAAACCGCTATGTCCACAGTCTTGTCAAAACCGGAGATTTTTTCCAAATCAGGACAGTGGCATACTGGGCAAGTGGGCTTATACTGAGCGAGGCGAGCTTCCTCTTCAAGTTGAGCGCGGGCTTGTTTGTTTTCCTTTTCTGCGGAGTCAAGATTAACACCCCACATTTTTTTAGGAGGGTTGTGTCTAGGATTTCTATTTAACCAATCTTCTCTTTCTTTGTTGGTCATTTTATTCCATGCACTGATTGATATCAGTTGACTTGAGCAAAACGGGCAAAAGCCATAATTTAAATCGGCATATTTGTTACACCAATGACAGTATCCTATCTTTTTCATAACTCTCTCCTCATAAAAGTAGATTGGTATTAACTTTCTTTTCTACTAATGGAACAGATACGACATCTAGCATTTGGGACACAATAATCAAGAAATTTTTACGTTTAGTTGCAGTTTACAACCAGTGTAAAGAAGCGGCAAACGGAGCAAGACCTTCTCTTAGTAATCTTACCACAGCTTTAATCCAAAGTAAAGTTCAAGCAGAGGGAGCCGAGGGTGCAACAAACAAGTTGTCACTCAGTATGTTGTTGCTTCGGGCACGAGCTATTTTACTTAATGCCGCATTAAGCGCTGGCATTGGTTTTGCACTGTCGTGGATAACAAAGAAATTTGTTGAATATTCTCAGCGTATTGACACTGCGGCCACGAAATCCAAGGAAGCCGCCGATGCTGCGCAGAGCACCACTTCCTCTTTAAAGGATTTGGTCAGTGCTTATGAAGAACTTGGCGACAAGTCTGGTTGGGATACAGAGGACTTTGATCAAGCAAAAGACATTCAGGCAGAGATTCTTGATCTTGCGAAAGAACAAAGAACGCTTGATGAAAATAAACTTGGTAAACTTGACCTTCAAAATGGCAAGTATGAAGAGCAGCTTGGATTACTTCAGGATATTACAGCGGAGCAGTTAGAGGCATCTCGTTATGAGTTGACACAGAACAAAGATGCTCAAGGCGATAAGCTTGTTGATACAGCCAAGAAGAATAATCGGACGCATTATCTTACTGTTTGGTCGGCTCCTGAAATGGATATGGGAGACCAGATTAAAAATGCTGGCATTGATGTCTTTAACAAGTTCGGTGGTTATGGACCTGACAAGTTAAATGATGCGGATTCAATTGTTGATTATTACAACGAAGTTGGCAAAGCATTAAAATATATCATTGATAACACAACTGAGGCTGAACGAGCTGCTGGTGGAACGTATCATAGTCTGTATCAATTCTTGCTTGATGAGCAAACCGCTCTCCGTGATGATGTAGATTCTTACAATGATTCTACGGACGCAATCAACAATAATACGAATGCTCGTAGAAAACTTCAAGCAGTTGATTTTTGGAGTGATGGCAAGAGTAATGGCATGGATGTTAGCTTTACTTTTGATAAAGTAAATTCTGCCGTTCAAACACTGGAAGATACAATTGATGGGTTTGATGCTAGTAAGTTGAATGAACTCTTGTTGGGTACAAACGAAGGATTATCCGACGAGCAAGCGCAAGCTCTCGCAAATCTTCGTAAAGCTCTGACTGACATGGACTTCTCTGCTGACACAAACGGTGTGAATGCGTTTATCCAAGCACTTGTTCAAGTTGGTATTGTAGCTCAGTCTTCTGCAAATGGTGTTGACGCATTGGCTGCTGGCGCACAGAAGATGGAAGATATTTCTTCCAAAATGGATGAAATCCAGTCTGCGTATAAAGCTTCTACCAGTGCAATAGAAGAGTACAATCAGTATGGCTACATGAGTCTCGATTCTCTTCAGTCTTTACTGACGATGAACACCGAGTATTTGAATTGCCTTGAGCTTGTTAATGGTAAGCTCCAGGTAAATAAACAGAGTTATGCCGAGTTACTTGCTGCTGAATACGCAGAAGCTGCCGCCACAATTCTGTCTAACGCACAACACGAGGTTGCAAATCTTACTGCCGATGACACGGCTGAAAGCACTGATGATTTAAAAGAGAAAACAGAGGCTGAAAAGACTGCTCTGGAAAATCTTCTTCCTGCCTTGAAAAATGCTACTGCGGCTACTGCGACATACAGTGCAGCTCAGGAGTTTGCAAACGAAGTAGAGAAGGCTGGCGAACGCGGCGTAGATCCTGCAAAACTAGAGGAAATTACGACTCGCACAAATACTCAGCTTTCTTTGCTGTACACCAATATGAATGCCGCTTTAAAGGGTGGGCGAGCATTAACAAATCAGCTTAATGGGTTCCAGACAAATAAGACCAACAAGAACAATAAATCTACTGCGAAGTCTGTGACTGATATTGCTTCTGCATTTGATACCTTAACAAAGGCGATGAAAGAATATAACCAATATGGTTATATCTGTGCTGATACAATGAAGTCACTGATTGGTGTTGATGACAAGTTTACCGCTTGTTTGACGGAGCAAAACGGAAAACTTGAACTTAATACAGCTAAGTTCCGCACCTTTGTCAAGGCACAACTCAAGGAAGCGAATGCCGCAAAAGATGGCGGTAAGTCTGCCGATGAGATGAAGAAGATTCTCGATTGGCTGAATTCTAGTGTTGATTCTGAAACTATTTCCTTTGAGCAACTGACTGACGCCATCAAGGGCTACGGCACCGCGATGGATGAAGCTAAGAAAAAGACGGACGCTATAAAATCCGCATTTTCTGATCTTTATGATGTTGGCACACAGAAAAAGGATAACGACTTTGGCTTCTTGGATATGGATGCCATTGAGAAGCAGTATCAGGCTGTTCGTAATCTGTATGAAAACACAGACCTATTTACAAATCCAAAATATGCTAGTGCTCTGAATTCCGAAACCGGAGAAGTTGATTACAACAGCGATGCATTTAAACAGATGTTTGCAGATCATCTGAAAGAACTTGCGGCGTCTGCCCGTGAGACCGGTGGTGCTGCTGGAGCATATCTTGCACAAGGTTTTGAAGATGCTGCCGCCAAGATTGCAAACAACGTGATGAGCATTCGTGAGTGCATTGATGGAATTGGTTCTTCTTTGAATTATGCAACCGACAGGATTGATCATTTCCAAAGTGGTTTCTCCGATATCTCTGATATCGTCACTCAATACAACACTTATGGTGGCCTAAGTATTGATAATTATCAGAAGTTGATGAGTCTCGATGATGATTATATTAAGTGTTTGAGTCTTGAAGGTAATCAGCTGAAGTTCAATACAGAAGCATATAAGGAACTTTTCATTGCAAAACTGAACGCAATGATTGATGAGTATGATGCTGCAGACGAAACAAAAGCACTTGCTCAACGTCTACGTGAATTGAGGGATGCCGTAATTGCATCCGGTGATGGCTTTACAAGTGCAGAAGATAAGGCTAAAAACTTCGAGACAACACTCGAAAATATTAAGAGCCTCCTGAGTGATCTAATTGGTGTATTTGAAAAGTTCAACGAGAACAAATCGAATGACCTAAAGATTCAGGGTGATGCTTGGATTGATGTCATTGATAAACGAATTGATGCCCTTAACGAAGAAAATGATGCACAGGAACGAGCAATCGAACTGGCAAAACTTCAGGATGAATACGAGCGTGCAAAGGCCAATAAGACTGTCCACGTATATGGCGGCAGAGGTCAGGGCTTCGTATGGAAAGCAGATGAAAATGCTGTTCGTGAAGCTGGGCAAAACCTGTCTGACAAGCAACGCGAGTATAAGAAGAAAGATGAAATTGACAGGTTAAACAAGCTCAAGGATAAAGTTCAGGAAGCCAATAATCTTATCGGCACCAGTTGGGATGATTATCAGAAGAAGCTAAAATACACCGCCGAGTTCGAGGCCATGACCTTTGAGCAAATGGAAGGTCACTATGATGGCTTTAAGAATAGTATCCTAGACAATATGCGTGACATTCAGTCTGCTACTAATGTCAGTGATGCTATTACAAATCTCGAAAAGCTAATCAACACACTAAAAACGCTTAACGACGTTATAACATTCTTTACTTCTGGCGGTGTAAGCACTGATGGCGGTGGAATTTTTGGACTTTTTAACCAGATCAAGAACATGTTCACTGGCGAAAACGGTGACTTTGATCTGGGTGGCGGTTTCAAGAAGATGTTCGATGGGGCCGCCAAGGTGGTTTCTGACGGTTGGAATTGGATCACTGGTAAGAACAGGGCTGGTTCTGCCGCACTAAAATCAGACACCACTGCGACATTGGATATCCTTGGCAACACAATAAAGGTGAATACAGGCGATATTCAGCGTGTATCTGGCGGATTCTTTGAGAGACTGGTTGGTGCTGCGAAAGACAACCTTGGTAGTATCGGCAAGTTCTTCTCAGGTGCATAGACATCTATCTCTGAGAAAACCGGGTCGATGTTTACTGACATTGGCTTGTTCTTCACAGAAGGATTTGGTCTGTTGAACGGTCAGACTGGACTTGGTCTTAATAGCATTGTTGAGACTGTCGGAAGTATGTTTGGCCCAATTGCGGCTGGCGCACAGTCTATCGGTAGTGCCATCTCGTCTGGCGTTGTAAGCTTCTTCCCTTCTATCTTCGCTGGACTTGGTACTCTGGTAACAAGCGTTGGCGGTGCTATGGCCGCTATGATGCAGGCGATTGCTGCTGCTCTTTCTTCCATCCCTATCGCTGGTTGGATTGCTGCCGCTGCAGCTGTTGCAGGTGCAGTTGCTCTGATTGCTACGATTGCTTCGGTTGCAAGTGATGTTTCCAACACACAGGTTGATGAACCTACTCCCGCATTCCAAGCAAAGAAATATGCAAAAGGTACTCGTGGCGTTAAGAAGGGTCAGATTGCAAACGTTGATGAAAAGGGCGAAGAGCTGATTGTTCGTAACCCCGATCAGGGACGCATGACCTATCTTGAAAAAGGTGACGGTGTTATCCCTGCAAAGGAAACCGACAACCTGATGGCGATTGGTGCTAATCCAGAGGGCTGGCTGGCAAAAGGCTTGGCCGAAGTGACCGGTAGTGCCGCTGCCGGTGCTGGTATGAGTGCCCAAGGCCCGAATGCTAAATTGAGTGGTGCCGCAGCTGCCGCAGCCGCTGGTGTTGGCTCAATTTTCGAGAGCGAGTATGATGAGATCCTTGGTGATACAAACGAGTTCATGTCTGGACTCTCTGATATTTTCAAGAAGAGTGATAATCCAATCATTGCTGCCGTTCAAAGCATGATTTATATGGCCACTAAGACTGTATATCGTATGTCTACGGTCGGTAAGATTAACTCTTCTAAGACAGTGACAGAATCCACCAGCAACACAAAGAAGGCGACCCAGAGCCAAATTTCGTCTATGACGAGCAACTTTGAGTCTAGCTGGAAATCTGTAGCTGGCGAGCTCGGTCTGGACACAAAGGATATTGAAAAAACCAGCAAAAAGATGTCTGAGAAGATGAATGAGCTGGTAAACAACACCTTTGATGCACTGAACGAGAATACCGGTCTGAGCGCTGAACAGGTTGAAGATGTCACCAACACGATGTTTGATTCGCTGCAAAAGATTTATACCAGTGGATGGAACAGCCTAGCTTCTACTTCCGGCGATATGTCTAAGGAGATTGCGGATAAGCTGAATGCGTCTTATAAGTCTTCTGTTGATAGTACAAATAAGGCCATGAATGAGATCTCCAAGGCATTCGGTCACAGCTGGAGTAAGGTTGGTGGCGGTGTAAAAACCCTGAGCACCAATGTTCAAAAGACAATGGAGCAGGCATGG
>ERZ827522.114-NODE-114-length-114559-cov-20.890414_pt1 | contig 114559 bp, 186 predicted proteins | sample MGYA00519580_ERZ827522 | MGnify/ENA primary metagenome ERZ827522 (study PRJEB31778, sample SAMEA3449340) | human gut metagenome | biome: human gut; feature: human-associated habitat; material: faeces | place: United Kingdom | collected 2010/2012 ... | reverse complement strand
TATATAGATAAAAAGTCAACCCTAAAAAATCAAAATAGCAATATGCACAAAACAAACCACAAAAACTATACAATATGTATAAAATGGCTCTGTATGACGTTTTCAGAAAAATAAGGGTACAATCATCCACTAAAAAGATGCCGAAAACGCAATACAGGGCAAAAAGTTATCCACATAAAGACAGGGTTTTATTGTATAATATGTATATATAATGCTATATAAACTATACAATATATACAAAAACAGAACAGATGTTTGAATGAATTAGGGAAAGTTATCCACATTTGTATGGTGAAAATGCACAAAACAGAAGAAAATAGAACAAAATAATAAATAGAAGATAATAGATAGAAGATGAGTTGTATTATTGTATTAGTACAATATATACATAGTAATAAAAACTATGTGATGTTATATATAATATATATAAGTAGTAATATATACTATATGATATAATGTTAGTAAGTAGTATTAGATACTATGTGTGATAGTTTAGTATATAATACTATGTGATAGTGTGATGATGTGGTGTATGATTGTATTAGATTAATAATACAGTGATATGATGATATTGGATCAGAAGGTATATAATGATACTGCTGAGATAAAGCACACATACAAGAGACTGTCTTATTACCCTAACAATAAAGTTATCCACATAGTTATCCACAATTTTTTGAGTTATCCACATTTTTATATAACACTCGTTATTTTATAATATGGCAAGCGATTACTCACAAAATAAACTACAAAAGTGTGTGTTATCGGTATTATTTTAAGACTGTTAGCACTCTATCTGGATGACTGCCAGTGTGGAATTGTCTGATAATTCAATACAATGGGGGTAAATTATCAGAAAATAGGGGTTGCCGGTTTTGGCGAGGGGCAGTGTAGCACTTACACTCCCACATCCCTTAATCAATCCCCATTTAATCACCATTCCCCCTAATCTCCCATTCCCTTACCCATTTCCATATAATCTATCCCTATCCACCCACTTATTTTCCACACAATCCTCATATATTTCCCCACACACAAAAATAAGGGACTGTATTTAACAATCCCTTAAATTCAATGTTTTTAGCCATTTTATAATTTACAACAAAAAACCCAACCTAGTTGTATAAATAATAATATATATATTTAAACAAGTTAGTTGGGTTTTTTGTTATGATTTACAACAAGTCATTGGTTTTACTTTTTAATCAACATATTATCTAACTTAATAATTTCTTTTTGTAAAGAATCAATTCTTTTATTTACTAACATATTAAATCCTTCTACGGCTTCTTCATAAGTATCAGTAAAGAACCTTGCATAAAGACTTACTCCATTCTTTTTTAAATCTTTCCCATTTGCTTTATACTCATAAAAATTGTAACTATCACTCTTTATTATTCTACCCTTTACAGGCTTACACATTAGATTTGTTGCTCTCTCATCTTCCTTATAAGCAAAAGCCCAAATATCTTTGTTGTAATGTTCTTCATCAATATTCTGTAAATTTTCAAAAGTGCCTCGACAACAATACATATTTGCACAATAAATCATTTTATTCTCCTTTCTTAATCAACATATTCGTCTTATCAATCTTATCTTCCATAGATAATTCTTTCAAATGTCCTTGTGTAGATTTTAATAATTTTCTAACAGTGCTTTTGTTCAAGCTGTCTTTTAATTTTTTCAAGTCTTTATTCTTTTCTACTTCTTTAACTATATATTCATTATTCAATATTATTTCATATTCAGTATAAACATAGGCGATTTTCATATCCTTGCATATCTTTTTATTTATTTCAATCTTTTTAAAGTATGGAACTTCTGACCACTTTTCATAGCCACTTTCATTCATATATTTCCTGCTATGTTCAAGAAATTCTTTAATTTGTTGTTCATTGGCTTCTTCTTTATGGCGAACTTCAATATATGTTCCATCTTCTTGTTTATATCGTTCACAATATCCAAACATAAGAATTTCTTTTTTGTATATAAGTCTTTCATCAACTAATTTATCAAATGTTTCTTTTACAAGACGGTTTAATATAGGGTGGACATCATTAACAAAATCATATAAAGTGGCATTTTCAAGTTTTGGATCAATATAATCTTTGAGTAATTTATATTTTTGTTCATTCATGCTGTCATAAGTAAAATATTTATAATTTTCATTGACCATATCAAATAATTCAAGAAAACCTTTAATGTCTGACCTCATCTTATTTTCTTTGATTAAAGATAGTTGAACATATATTGTATCTTGAAGAATTTTCTTGCAGTCCGATAATTTTTGTAAGTCAAATTTTTCTTCATCTGTCAATGGACGAATTATAGAATAGTCCTTTTTATTGCCATTTTGTTTAACTAAATAATTTTTTTTAATTGCATTAAGTGACAGTTTAGGATTCTTTTCATTGTACTTAATTCCTAAACCGTCACATAATTGTCTAAGTTTCATATAATAATCCTTTTAATACTAATCATACATATTCCTTTAACTGACAGATTAAATTTCTGATATGCTCTCTGTTTGCCTTGATTTCTTCCTCTTCAACACAGCTACAATAAAACATATTCCATTCAGCTAGATCACTTTCAATGTCTTGAATTAGTTCCTTGATTAAATTGTTAATGTTTAATCCACTAAAATCGTATAAACCTTCACCATTTTTGTTTTCTGCAATAATAAACATAGAATAAGGATTTAATACTAATGTAAATTCAGTTCCTTCTTCATCAAACCATGCCATTCCCTGACCTTTTGTTTTATAGTCTAAAAATGCTTGTAATAAATCTACTGGTACATTTGTAATATAACTTGGCGTCCCAAAAAATACAATGTTGCTATTATCTTTTATCTTTATCTTAAAATCACACCAACCATGTTTAGGATTACTAATCATTATTATTTTCCTCCGTTTTCATATTCATATTTACTCTCTGCAAAAGTCTTTATAAACATTTCGTTTATTTCTTTTTCATAATTCCCACATACTCCTTTGCAATCAATGTCTGTGGCAACTCTTGAGAAACCATCTTTAAATTTATCAGCAATAATATAATCTACTGTAAAATCATTTAGAATATCAATAATTATCTTCATTTTTTAATCAACATCCTTTTAATCCATCATTTATGTTTTCTTTGATGCTTAAGCGAGTATATTCTTCTAAATACAAATCTACATGATGCTCTTTATTAAAATTTTTACAGGCTGTTTCGGCTTCCTCTTTTGTTCCAAAATATATATTACTTCCATCATCGCATTTTTGAATTTGTAAACCAAAACCATCTGGACTATCAGCATAACATTCATAAGAATATTTGTTATTTTGAAAGGTCATAATACTTTCAATCCTTATATCAAAATCATCCATAATCTTTTCAATTATTTTTTTGTATATATATTCTCCCTTACAAGCAGGGCACGTAAATTCCTTACCTTTAATCAATACACGTCCCGTACTATCACAATATTCACACTTTTTATGAAATTTAAACCTATGTTCTTTGTTTTTAATATGATATATTTTTTGACCAAGTTTAAATGTACCAATTGGGTATCCAAACTTATCTATATTATCTAAAAACATTCTTCTTTATCCTCACTTTCTAATAACTCTGAATTGTCAAATATGTTGCCAATAACTTCAACATACTCTTGTTCAAGCGCATAAAATCCTAAATTACAGTAGCAATATCCGCTTTCTTTGCCTTTTGAATAACTATAATCAAGTGTCCAATCGCCCTTATTATATTTTATTATTTCCAGATATTTCTCTTTTCTATCACAAATATCATTCTCCCAAATCAGCTTGCCGTTCTTATCCTTCAAGCCTGTACATTGGCAAATAGTGGAGCGATCTACTTCTACAAATCCATCTGTCTCTCCGCTGGAGTAAAATATTGTTGTAGGCTCAAATATCATGTGGATTTCTTCGCAATTTGTAAACACATCCAATCCTCTTACATAATACCCTTGTATCCATTCTCCGTTGTCAATCCGTTTTGCCTTGAATAAATATCTATCTTGCATCGCTCTTATTTCCTTTCTGATTCTTTTAGAATTTGTTCAGCTTTAGCATTATGTTTATAACATTTTTCAGATAATAACTCCATTATTGAAATATAAAATTTTACCACCGCAAGATGAAACTTAAATCTAACTCTATTCATTTTTATCCTTCCTATTCTGCTTCTAATTGAAGCCATTCTTTCCACTCGTCGTATTCTTCTTCACTCGGAAATTCATGTTTTATCCACTTCGTTCAAAGGCGGCATCTCTTCGCTTGTCTTTTCCCCAAACGCTCATTCTGCACCTTCCATTTCTGCTAGTTTTGCTTCGGCTTCCGCTCTGGTAAGAAATACAATCTTTCCGAAGTCCTCAAATAAGAATTCAAAGTAATCAACTGTATACAAGACTTTCTTGCTAATCGGCATCATACTGACTTCTATTTTTTTAGCATCAAGTTCGTATACATCCATATCTTTTTCATCAACAAAATAAATATATTCAGTCCACAACGGATACGGCAACCGTAGTAGTAATCCCTGTTCCTCGGCATCCTCGTAATCAGCTAATTTTTCCGTAGGACTTTCATTGCCATAATCAGGCAATCTCCAAATTTCATCTCCACATTTTTCACACTCAAATGGATGCTTATATACCGCCACTCCTGCTATATTTCTAGTTGTTAATCTTTCCATTTTATTCCTCCAATTCACTAATAGTATATTCATCTACTTCATAAGCACACACTGTTAATAAATTAATACCGTTACTAACAAAACAAGATGTGGCAATTCTATATGTTCCATAGTCTAATGGTAATAAAGCTCCTTCCACCCATTCACCATTATCAAGTCTTTTTGCACGATATAAGTATTTATTATCCATATTGTTTCTCCTTTATAATATTCTAACAATCTGTTCATAAAAATTGTCTTTACTTAGTCTTGAAGGTTTTCCATGTATATCACCTGTCACATATACTGCCATATTTCCTCCTTAATTTCCACCGCATTTTACAATTTCGATTGCCTTGCTAATAAGACATACCGTGCAGTCCGATGCTCTGCACTCTTCTCCAAAACAATCTACGGTCACTGGTGATGTCATTATTTTTTTAACTTCTTTCAACTGCTTCACAACCTTATCCACATTATAAGCAGTAGGTTCATCATTAATAATTTTTGGCATATAATATTTCATCGTTTTTAACATTCCATACTCATAATCTTTATTCTCACAATGTGGTTCTAAGTCTTGTAAAGTTTCTAATAGTTTGTCTGCATCAATAAGTCTTCCCATTATTTTCTCCTTTCAATCATAACCAATTATATCACATTTTTCTTATAAAGTCAAGTACCCATTTACCAATAGTTTAAAAGTTCTATAAGCATCTTCTATTGTATCAAATTCAGTATTGATATTGATGCCACTTGAAAAAATTTCATACATGCCACCATATGGATTTAATGTTGAATTAGTATCATATCCTTGTTCTTCCATCCATTTTGTAAATTTACCAAGTAAATCCTTAAAATATTCTTTTTCTGCTTCTTTAGAATTGAACATATATGCTGTTTCAACACCTAAAATATATTTCTGTTCGTCTTTCAGATAAATTAAGTCAATATCATTCATTGTTTCTAAATTAGCATCGTAACTGGATAAGTCATCATAAGATTTCAAACCCCAAATGAATTTCATTGAGCTATTTTCTGTAAAATCTTCATTGTAATCATCATAATATTCTTTTGTAATTTTTTCTTCATATTTATCAATAAAATATTGAATGATGTTGAATGGAAAATGTTTATTTAATTTACCGTACCAAATATTATATAATGAGTTACATTCTCCAATATCATCTTTTCCCCAACTGTCCATACAAGCATAATCATGGTTCTTATTCAGTTTCCTATATTTGCAAAAGATACAGTTATATTTTTGTTTTAATAGTTCTAAGTTCATTTAATTTATTCCTTTCTTTAAAATTTTTGAATTAAAAACGCGTCACAATTATAGTTATCTGGAATATTGATTATACATCCATATCTGTTTTTATAGAATATACAGTTTTCATTACAATCTTTTTTTGACTCACAATATCGTAAAATTGTTTTAACACACTTTTGCAATTCTTTTGCTTTATCAGAATTAGTCATAAATTCGTCTCCATAATTTCCTTCAATGTTCTTGGTGTATAATCCATATAATCTAACATAGCACCAACATTGTATGCTTTAGCTTGTGGACAATCTGTATATCCTTTTAATTCTCTATCGGCAAAATAACTATTCACATCGGCTAAACATTCCTTGTATTTTTGCCATTCATCAGACTTGTGAACATGACCATATAAGTGAATCCAACCTTTGTGCTGATTGTTCCAAAACAATATTGGATAATGACTTAATACAATATTGTGGTTCATGCCATTAAAATTATCTGTAATTTCTTTATATGGTGTAATTTCAGTAAATAATTGACTGACCCTATTATCTTTAAGTCCTTTTTCATCATGATTCCCGACAACAAGTATTTTATTTTTAGCTTTAAGTTGCGAGATAATACTACAGGCATAAGAATTATCTTTGTTGTTTCCTAAACGTGCTATATCACCTAAAATATAAACAGTGTCAGAATTTGTAACTGTTTTATTCCAATTTTGAATTAAGAGTCTATCAGTCTCTAAAGTCCTATTATCATATTTGTTTGTGCAACCAATATGAATATCACTGATATAATAGTTCATTTATTATTTCTCCTTTATATAATTTTCATATATTTTTTTATAAATAAAATTAGGAATTTTATTATAATATAAATAAGTTATATTCTTAATAGTTTCTTTATTTGTTGTATTCACAAATAATATATTTATTCTTTTTGGTACAAAGCAACAAGTCTTTGGACTATATATTTTATTCCCTTTGACAAGAATATCTTTATCTAAATTCATAATTTCATCATCGACTTCATAATAATTTTCATTATACCATTTTTCAAAGTTTTCAAAACACAACCATTCATCGCAAACCGTACAACCCTTATATGTTGGTTTATTCATATAACATTCTTTATAACATCTTTGTAACATTGCATACCAAACTTTATAAGACTCTTTTTTAATTCCGTTAATTTTTGTTTTTGTATTTCCAACACAAGCCACATTAAAAATATTTTTAGCATAAGGATTTTTAACTATTCCTTTAATAATATTGCTCCATGAATTGTGTATTAAAAAATTTGGGTTTTTAACAAATTTAATCAAAACATCATTTGCTCCATTATATTGAACTATTTTAAATTCTTCATTTAAAGAGTTTTTAAAATGCAATCCTACACGCTCATTTTTCTTATTTTTAGAAGTTGTAAAATTTTTTCTTTGATAAGGGACATTTGCTAATTTACAAGCATTTTCAATAGAATTAAATCTTCTAGTGAACGCTCTATTTTCTGGAAAATTTTTGTTTTCTTCTCGTTCTTTAGATAAAATTGTTGCATTTAACGGAATATTTATTTTATTATATAATTCAGTTAATAAATTTAATAAATATTCATTCGTAAAATTAGTTTTTATCATTTTTATCTCCTTTCTTTTTCTACATTTGTGTATATTATATCATATAATTACATAAAAGTCAATAGTTATTTTAAAAATATTTTAATAATTTTGTGTGTATAATATATTATGTATAATATATTATCTAAAATGATACATATTTATATAAAATATATAATATATTATATATACTATAAATATAATATATATTAATATATATAATAATATATTTTTAAACAACTTGGTTGGGTTTTCTAATGTGGGGTTGCCACCCCACTCCCCATGAACCGATTTTTAATTATTTATTATTGCAAAAGTCTTTGTCCGAGCAAAGCCCGTCCAAATCCTTTAGAATAAAAATAATTAAAAATACGGGGATTCTAATTTTGCACTATTTGTATTCATAATTATATTATATATAATATATATAAATATATTTAGTGCAAAATATTATAATATATAATTTAGTTTGTTAAGATTTTAACAATCTTTGCTTATCAACCAATTTTCATCAACTGCATTATAATCAAACTCTGCATTTTTGTCATATTTTTCTTTAACAACCTTTTCAATATCCTCAAGTGGCAACTTAAAATATTCCTTATGTCTGTTGACTTTATTTACTCTGTATTTGTCAAACTCTCTATGTAAAGCAGTTTCAAGAGCAAAGGCGTTTTCACTAAACAAAACACAATTAGGGCTAAATCTGAATGGAACACTTGCAGAACTAAGCTCATCAACTCTTTGTTCCCAATTTGTTCTTCTTGTGACACCAATTTTATATACATCTTCACCAAGACTAGGGTTATTGATGATATAAACATATCCAGCTAATGTATGCTCTTTCTTGTATTCATTATTTTCAATAGCTTGGTTAATTTCATCAATTTTGTCTTGAACGTCTTGACCTTTGTTTAGTTGACCAATATATTTCTCACGTTCTTTTAATAATTGTTCACGCTGTTTGTTTAATTCTTTTTCAGCCGCTTCTTGCTCTTTAATAATCATCTTTTGATATTCACGGTCTTCTTTGTCTTTTTGCTTACATAATTCTAAGTCATGCTTGTAATTAAGCTCTTTTAGTACAAGTTGCAGATAATCATAATTAAAAGATACCTCATGCTTGTTTAATTCAGTGTTGATATTATTAAACATCTTAGTAACACGGTCTTTGATATTATTGACATTAGAAATTGTAACACGGTCAATAAAAGCATCAACTGAAAGATTAAATGCAGTAATACTTTGCTTTACAAAGAAATCTAACAGTTTAGAACCTTGAATAGAGTTACCATTATAAGTCCATTGGCTCTTAGTTGAATAATATTCTTTATAACGGAGCATATCACCTCTTTGTTTACGGATTTCTTTAATCTTGTCCTTATATTCTCCTGTTGAATATTTAGGAAAAAGTGGGTCATATAATCCCATATCCTGAATTTCATGCTTGTTATAATTTTGTACAAGTTCTTTATTGATATTGTCTAATTCTGTTTGAGTTTCTAATATCTGATGTTTCGTATCTGCCAATACATTTTTAGCCACTTCAATATCTTCTTTAATACGGTCTAGCTCATAACCCTCACGATATTTGATTTGTAAAGATTGTAAAGTGTTAGCTAAAGATAATCTAGCTGATTTTTCAATAGATAATTGTGTGTTCGTTTCTTCTAGCTTTGTGCTAAGCTCATTATTCTGTTCTTGTAATTGTTTGATTTGTTCTTTGTATTTTTTAAACATATCATATCTCCTTTCCTTTCTTGTATTATATCATAAAATTGTTAAAAAGTCAAGAAAAATTTTAAAGAAAACACTTGACAAATTGAATATAATGTGATATAATATAAGCAAGATGAATGAGTTGTATGAAAAAATTGACAACTGCAAAAATTTATGGTATAATACAATAAAACGTAAGAAAGGAGAATTTTATGGAATACGATGATATTATTTGTGTAGACGCTATTAGTTATGGTCTATATGAAGATTTATATAAAGAATGTGCGTTTAGTGTTGAACAAGCGTATGAAGAATATTGGAACGAAAAGAATGGAGAGATGTAATGCTAACTTGTTTAATCGGAGATAATAAAATCAATAAGGAGGTGAAATAATGGCAGGAATTAAAGTTCCGCAACATGAAATTTTCAAAATTAGTACGGATAAATTAAGACATAGTAAATGGGATTTGTCTATTACAAGGAAAGAGGCATTTGTAAATGAAGAACTTGTGCCATTATTTCAAGGCGAAGTATTTAGAGCAATTAAAAGAACTGTAGGAGAAAGTCATATTGACTACACTCAATATATAATGGCTCTTGAAGTCAATAAAGAGAAAGATTTTCTTAGAGCTTGCAAAAAAGGTTTTAAAGTGAATGGAAAATCTTTTAAACGTTTTGTTGGGACAACTGGTGGATTAAAGAGTAATACAGTTTTATTTGTCAGCGAAGATATTTATGATAAACTATATGAAATTTTAGAATGTGGTAGAAATAAAACTGTTCCTATAATTCCAGCTAAACTTGAAGCATATAGAGCTTTGTTTTGTAGTGCAAGCCAAAGAATTATTAGTCCTAATAAGATTTTAGTAGTGTCAGATTGTATTACTCAATATTATGACGATGTGATTAAATTAGATGATGGAAACAATGAAATTGAACCAATGATGACAGTGCTAAAAAATGAATTGTTAGAAAATAATAGTTCTGATGGATATAATTTGTGCACAATAGGTTATATGGAAAAAGTTGCTAATATTTTAGGATTAGATTATACACCAAGTGGAGTATGTTTAAGAAATGCTTGGTTAAAAGGTATGCTTTATCCATTCCCTATTGTGGAGTTCTTTGATAAATATATGAATGGAAATTATATTGTTAAGGATATTTGGGGAAATGATATTGATATTAGAGAAGTTGAAATGATTTTAACAGAATCCAGTCTAAAATTGTGGAGTAGTTATAAGTCAATAGATGATTATGTTGAAAATTATAAAAAATATGGATATGAATTTGCTGTAACAAAGATTTCTCCACATAAACTTGAAGATGAAAGGGCGGTTAATTATCAATATTTGCAATCATATTATTTTTCAGATGAAGATATTCAAGAGTTATGTGAGCCAACTGTAAAGTTCTTAAAAGATTCTATGTGCGGTGATTATCAATCAACATTGAAATTTTTAGGTATCAATGGTAATCTAAACGATAATAGTTGGCAACAAGCATTAGGAATTAGTGAATATATGATGAGTGATCCATATATAATTGATTCAGTACATAGAATGATTAAAAAGAAGATTAGTGATGCTAAAATTGGTAAGCTAATTGTAAAAGGAAATTATCAAATTTTAAGTGGTGATCCATTTGCTTTAATGCAACATATTTGTGGGTTGAAAATTACTGGATTGCTTAAAGCAGAAGAAATTTATTCAAGTTATTGGAATGAAAATAATGTTGATGAAGTTTGTGTATTTAGAAGTCCTATGACAAGTCACAACAATATTAGAAAATGTAAGATTAACAATTCAAACGAAGCAAAATATTGGTATCAATATATGAACAATATAATGATTATCAATGCTTGGGATTCATTTTGTATGGCTTGTAATGGTGCAGACTTTGATGGAGACATCTGTTATTCAACTAATAATAATATACTTTTAAGGAATTACAGAAAGCTAATGCCTTTAATGTGTGTTCAAAGAAAGGCAGAAAAAATCATTCCTACAGAAGATGATATTATTAAATCTAATATGAATGGCATGGGAAATAAAGTAGGTCAAATTACTAATCGTGCAACAAGTATGATGGATGTTCAGTTTAATTTTGGCAGAGATAGTAAAGAATGGAATATTATGACTTATAGAATTTCATGTGGTCAACTATATCAACAAAATGAGTTAGACAAAATTAAAGGGATTGATTTTAAACCCATGCCTAGATATTGGTTTAGCATTAAAGATTGCACAAATGACCAGCAAAGACTATTGTGCGCTAATAAAAAGCCATATTTCTTTATATATAATTATGATTATATCAAAAAAGAATATATGGACTATATGAAGAATGTTGAAAGTAAGTGTTTAACAAAATTTGGCATTTCTTTAGAAGAATTATTAAATAAAACAAACTTAACAGAAGAAGAACAATTATTTGTTAAGTATTATAATAATGGTCTACCTGTTGGATTTGGAGATTGTGCCATGAATAAGATTTGTTGGCATATTGAAAATGAATTTAATGGATATAAGATTTCATTGAAACATAATGGTAACTTTGACTATAACAAAATCAAATATCCAAAAAAGAGATGCACAGAAGCACATAGACAAGGGTTAAAATTCTTGTGTGACCAATATGTTAAACAAGTTGCTTTATATAAACAAGAGCAAGAATTAAAAAAAGAATCAAGCGGAGAAGCACGAACAGAAGAATCTAAAAAAGAGAGAAAATTCATGCGTGAAGATTATGCTTGTAGTGCAAAAGAAATTTGTCCTAATGATGAAGAAAGACTTAATATTGTATTAGATATGTGTTATGGTTGTAGAAACAATAGACAGTTTTGTTGGGATGTTGTTGGTGATTTGATTATTCGTAGATTGGAGGAATTGGAAAATAATGGCGAATTATATATTTAATGAAAAACAATATATAGAAAAATTTTTGGGTGGAGAACAAGTTGAAGAAAAGATTGGAATGAGATATATAATTGGTTTATTGTTTCGATATTACTCCATTTATAAAAAAGATGAAGTTGAACCAAAAAATATTAAAAAACAAATATTTCAAGATTTGAGAAACAACGGTTCATTTGACAAAGAAAGCAGTAATAGACTACAAGACTTTGAACTAGAAAAGGTTATTGAAGGAGTTATAACAAAGAATAAAAAATATTATAAAGAGTATGGTGAATATAAATTATTAAAACAATTAGACTATGTTCCTTTGTATTCAAGTGAATTTGATTTTATTCAAAGTTTAAGTAATGACCAAGAAAAGAAATTTATGTTTACTTGTTATATTCTTGCAAGATTTTATAATACAACTTGGGTAAATAGTTCTTACACAGAGATATTCAAACTGGCGAATATTACAAAATCATCAAAAGATAAAGCATTATTCGTAGGAAAATTGTTGAGAGAAGAAAAGATTTCTATGTCAGACTATGTAACAAGCCTTGCAATTAAGTTAAAAGAAGTAAAACAAGAAGATGATGAAGAAGTAATTAAGGTTTACCAAATGCAAAACTTAGGTAATCTATTTCTTTCATATATCAAGCCTAATTACAAGCAATGTGAAAGGTGTGGGAAATTGGTGAAGATTAAAAGTAAAGAAGGAAGACCACCTAAATATTGTAATGCTTGTTTTGATTTAATTAGAAAAGACAAAAGAGTGGAATATAATGCAAATTATTATGAAAAGAACAAAGAAGTATAGTTTTAAGAACAAAAACTAAATCCCCAAACCCCTTGATTTTACTGGCTTTGAGGGCACTTTTTGTTATCGGACTTACATTTCTTTATATGGAGAAGAAATGAAAATCTCCACTCCGATTAAACAAAAGTATGCAAGAAGTCGAAAGCAATAAATCACTTCTTTAATACCCACACCCACAGGGTTACAATATGTGGGTTTAATAAAATTCTAATGAGAACGAACATATACTATATACTATAGAAACTATGTCAACCCCGACAGTAGGGTTGTAAATAATATGTTGTCAAAAATAAATTAAAGAAAGGAGAAACAATGGCAGTAGAAAAGACAAACCCAAGACTTACAACAGCAGATATTGTTGAACTGATTGCTAAGAAATCTAACCTTACAAAATCACAAGTTCGTGAATGTTTGCAAGAATTTGCTGAATTATACAAGTCACTAATGGCATCTGATAATACGCCTAGTGATTTTACAATGCCGTTACCTTATGTTGGCACATTCAAATTAAAGAAATATAAAGGAATGAAAAAAGGTAGTACATATAAAATCCCTGATTGGGATAATGGTGGAAGCATCATCAAAGTCGCAGAAGAAGATAGACCTGACTTTAATTTACCAGTCTTTGTTGTAAAGCCTGAAATTAGAGAGTCTAGGAAAGAAGCATCTAAACGTCAATGGTATAGGGAGCATAAAGATGGCTAAGAAAGATTTAACTATTGACCAACTGTGTAATTTAGTTGCCTTAGAAAGTAAATTGTCTCCTAGAACAATTAGAACTGTGTTGGATTCTTTATATAAAGTTGTATTAAAACAATTAAAACTAAATGAAAGAATCTATTTCATGGATTTTGGTGCTTTTGAAATATATGAAAGACCAAGTGGAGATAAAAAGATGGGTAACTTTGAAGAAGGTGGGTCTATTATTCGATACATTGCACCTAAAATCAAAGTATTGTTCAAACCATCAGAAGCTTTAGAAAGAGCAATCAATGAAGATGATTTCACACCACCAAATAGACGTAAGAAAAATAAAAAATCAAGAGCACAAATTGTAAGAGAGTATAATGAGCGTCATAAAAATGAAAAGCCTACTACAGAAGAATTACTTGTTAAAGCCTTGAATGTATCACAAGCTAGACAAGAGAATGATGATTGGAAAGTTAGGCAAGCAAAGAAATAGAAAGGAAATATTATGGCAAAGCAAGGATATACTGAAAAGAAAGTAATTTCTATTGTTGGTACACTTGACAAGAATGAAGATAATAAATATATTGTAACAGTTGAAAGTAAGGATACTTTCAAAGAATATGATTTAGCAGAAATTTTAGAAGCAATGGAAAGTTCTGTTATTTCTTTGACCTCAGATATTTTCTAATGAGGTAGTACATATGGAAAGAAAAGAAAACGAAACATATATTAGTTATATTAAAAGAGTAACTAATGCGTGTTCCGATAAAAAAATTTCTTATTCTGAGTGGGGAGACTATATCTTAGGTACAGATAATAATTATTCAAGTGAGAATCTTAGAAAGGCATTTTATGTAGTATATAAATTGTTAAATAAGATTGATGAAAATAATTGTGATTATGATGCAATTAAAGATTTAGAAAACTTAAGAGATGAAATCTATAAAGAAAGATGTCGTTTACAAGATATTCAAAGAGAAAAAAGAAATGATTTAAGAGTAGAGGCTAGATTTGAAAATCTTTTAGAAGTGGTAAAAGATAACATAGGTTTTATGCCGACTTATGAAATTAAAGATTTCAAGCCTATTAACAAAAATCAAGATAAGAAATATGCAGTATTACAATTATCTGATTGGCATTGCGGAGCATTGGTTGACAATCAATTTAATTATTATAATGTTGATACAATGGTTGATAGAGCAACTAAAGTAAGAAATAACGCTTTAGAATATTGTAAATTGCATAATGTGACTGATTTAGTAATTGAAATAAATGGAGATATGGTAAATGGTGCTATTCATGTTTCAAGCAGAGTAGAATCAGAAGAAGGAGTAATTCAACAAGTTATTACAGTAACCGATGTGTTAGCAAAATTGATAAATTCTATGAAGCCATATTTTAATTCAATTAAAATTATTACAACTCTCGGTAATCATGGACGTTTGACTCCTAATAAATCAGATAGCATTACAAATGAAAATTTTGAAATGCTTATTCCGGCAATGCTCAGAGATAAACTTGGTGATGTAAAAATTATTGACTCAAAAGGTCTTGATTTCACCAAATATGAAATTGATGGAAAAATCATTATGGTAAGTCATGGTCAAAATGACAGTATGACGAAAGTTATTTCAGATTTTTCTAAGATTTTTAAAGTTGTGCCTAATGAAATTCATTTAGGACACACTCATTCATATACAGATATTAACGATTGTGACATTAAAGTAACAGTTAATGGTAGTTTAATAGGTAGTGATGATTACGCAGTTACAATTAGAAAAGTTACCACTCCTAGTCAAAATTTAATTGTATATGAAAAAGACAGATGTATCTATGAAATAAAAGCAGAATAAGAAAGGGAAAAATTATGTGCCAATATTGTGAAGAAGATAGACCAATAATCGCTTGTGATTTAGCCATTGTAGATTCAGAAGGTCATATGACTTGTCTACAAAAGCAAGAAGAGTTATATTACGACCATGAACTTTGCCAATTTGCTAATTGGTTTAAGTATTTACTTAATTCTATTGGTTATGAATTTATTGATGAAGTTCAATTTATTCAACATAGAGATAATAGAGATAAGTTTAGCGAAGAAGATGCAATTTATTCTAGCGAAGATTTATAATTAGTTGTTGACAAATTAAAGATTATGTGATATAATCTCATTATAAGATAAAAGTTTACATATTTTCCGTCTTGGAGAATTTGTGTATACATACTAAAAACCTCTATGCTAACAATTATGCCCTCATGGTCATAGTAAACCATTTCTAAGAGGGATGAAATGGTCGCAGTTATGGGTAACTGCAAAAAAATATTTCCCTAAACGGGACGTATAGAACAACGTCTATAGGACATTAAAAAATTAACTTTCAATTGTTCAACAAAGTTACAAGAGTAATATTCTGCAAAATATGAAATTGGTTATAGTTGAATTGATTATAGGTAATTTGCAGATTGTCTATAAGAATATTTTGTGATTGGCAATCACTATGTTATGATGACAACATAACAGAAACGACCTCGGTTCGTCACCGAGTTTTATAATGTGGAGTCCGACAAGACTTTAAAAGGCTGTCTACATAGCCCATACGAGACTTAATTGAGAAGAGGACAAAATTAATCAGATTGATAGGGTAACGTGCAACAGTATAGGAGCTGGCTCAGAAAGAGTGTCATAAAATAACAGTGTGGAGTTGCACCAAGTCAACGGTAGCAGAAAAAAATGACGAATAAAGGGATTTTGCGTTGACACTACATATTTATTTTGTTAAGGGCTAATGGTCATTGACTGTTGGCTCTTTTCGTACATATGAAGTCCATATGAATATAACCGAAAGGTGGAAATTTATTTGGCAAAGAAAGATAAAAAAATAAAGATTTCTTTTGTTGATAGTTTTTCGGCACAAGAAGTAACTGGGTCTAATGTTTATGTGGAAACACCTAATCATAAAATATTATTAGATTGTGGTATGCACCAAAGTAATGATAAAAAGCAAGACTACTTAACTAATAATAGAAAAACAAAAGAATATAGACCAAAAGATATTGACTTGATATTTTTAACTCATACACATCAAGATCATATTGGCTTATGCCCAAAATATTGTAAGGATGGATTCAATGGTTGTATTGTAGTGCCTTATGGTTCAAAAGAGGTGCTAAAAAGAATGTGGGTAGATTCTGCAAATATCAATGAAAGAGATATTGAGGTCATAAATAAGAAAGAAAACAAGAAATGGAAACCATTATATGAACTTGATGCTGTAGACAATGCTTATGAACATACGATTGAATTTTCTATTAACGAAAAAATTGTAATAGATGATGAGTTGAGTTTTATGTTTGTACCAAGCGGTCATTTAATAAATGGTTGCCAAATTATATTGTGGATAACTATTGACAATTTAACAAAGAAAATATTATATACTGGTGATGTAGGAAATCCATTAGTAGATAATAAGTATGTTGGTAAATTAGAAAAAGTTGAAAAATGTGATATTGCTATTTGTGAAAGCACTTATGGTGATAGACCTAATTTCAAAGTAAGAAAAAAAGAACGTAAAAACGATTTAGATAAATTAAAGACTATTATTGATACACAAGTTGTTAGAATGAATGGCAGATTGATAATTCCTGTATTCGCACAATGTAGATGTCCACAAATATTACAAATGATATATAGCCTATATAAAGATGACAATACATTTAATAAACACATTTATATTGATTCACCTTTGGCAATAGATTTATTGTATTTGTTAAGAGAAAATTTACATGATGAGGAATTACAAGAATTTGATAAAATGTTAGAATGGAAAAATTTAGTATTATGTTCTAAACCCGATGATAGCAAAGCATTAGTTGATTCTAATGAATCTTGTGTTATTCTGTCAACAAGCGGAATGATGACCAATGGAAGAATTAGACACCACTTTAAAAAAATAGTGTCAGACCCAAACGCTACAATATTGTTTTGTGGATATTCAACAGAAGGAAGTTTGGCTTCTATGTTGAAAGATCAAAAAAGAGAAACAATAGATATTGATGGAAAAACTTATACTATTAAATGTGCTTCATATAGTTTGAAATCAATGAGTGGTCATGCTATGTATGAAACATTAGTTGATTATTATTCAAATATAAATTGTAATAAGATAATTTTGCATCATGGCTCATCAGAAGCTAAAGAAAGTTTGGCAAAAGGATTAAAAGATATTTTATCAGATAAATGTAAAAGCACGAAAGTTATATGTGCTAACAATTCTTTAAAGTTTGCTATATAGGAGAGTTATATGGAAAAATTAAAGATATACATATTAGGAATGGTTACTGCTTTAGTGGCGTTGCCTATAATTGATGAAGTTGTGGAAATTATATGTAGTTTTCTTGAAATCTTAAAAGGGATTAGTACAAAGAAAGTCCTAAAAATAAATAAAGATATTATGGATTTACAAGAACAATTAGAACCTATAAATACAAATTGTATAGGTTTTGAAGCACCCAATACACAATATTATGATGATTGGGAAGATAATAAAGTAAAGAATAAAATCGGATTTAGGTAAATTCGTTTGGGGAGAATCGGTTAATCAATGGTTGGCTGATTCTCCGTACATATTAGAGGTGTTATTATGGCAAGAAAAGCAGAAAATGTAACATTGTGTATGGGTCATAATACCCCAATGTTGCAATGTATTGGTTTGAAAAAGGAAAGTGAATATTTTAGTTCGTGGAGTCAATTTCACGCCAATGGTAAAGTTCCTTATTGTAAGGAATGTTGCAGTAAAATTTTTAATTATTATTTAGATGAAACAAAATCGGCTAAGACTGCTTTATACTATACATTGATGAAGATTGACACACCGTTTATTAAAGAAGTTTATGAAAAAGTAAATGAACGTAGTTTAAGTGGTGATGTCAATGGTAAGAAAACATCAATCAATATAGGTACATATATGAATGAACTCCGTAAATATTCTAAGAATAAAGAAATATGGAGTGATTTCAGCGCAACTAATGTAGATATTACAGAGGTTGATAGTAAAATTCAAACTGCTGAAATTAAGCAGAAAGAAATGGATAAATTTATGCTGGATTGGGGAGAACAACCTAATTTAGAAGATTATCAATTTCTTGAATATAGATATAGTGTTTATACAGATGGTATGGAACTAACCCCATCGCAAGAAACATTGTATCGTAAGTTATGTCTTGCTGAATTATCTGCTCGTAGAAAAGAAGCTAATAAAGATTCTTCAAAAGAAGATACTGAGCAAATAATGAAACTAATGACTAAATTAAAAATAGATAATTTTGAAGAAAAGAAAGACAAAACAGACATTGAGCGTATACTTGAGAAACAGATTTGGGAGATTGAAAATACTGAGCCTGCTGAAATGGTCGACAAAGAAGAATATAAGGATTATCTTAATATTGAAAAAGATTGGGGTAAACATATTCTTCGTGCAGTTAAAAATCTCTTAACAGGGTCAAAAGATTATCCTAAAATTACTAAGGACAGTAAATATGGAGAATAATAAAGAAACTGGTTTATTTAAACTAATAAAAGAAAGAGTTAAAAAAGAAAAAAATAGACCAAAAGAATTAGACCCTCAAATAAAGCGAAACAATGTAAAAAAATGGTGTACGTTTTATCGAAGAAACATAAATTTATATGCAAGTAGACATTTACAAATTAGATTACATCCATTCCAACACATAATGTTGTATTTAATGGGTATAAGTCAAGTATTTTTTGCAATATGTAGCCGTGGTCTGAGCAAAACGTTCATTGTAGGACTTTTTGCAATGTGTAAATGTCTATTATATCCATATAGTGAAGTTCACTTGACTTCTTCTACCATTTCACAAGCTACGAAAATGGTAAAAGATAAGATGGAAAATGAACTTTGCAAAAAACTTTCCCCCATATTAAAATATTATTATGAGCATGATTTAATTAAATTTCACTATGGTAAAGATGAAATATGGATAGAATTTGTTATGAACGAGTCTAAAATGTGGGTAGACCCTGCCGCAGATTCAGCTAGAGGTGGTCGTGCGACACTTCTCATATATGAAGAATGTAGACTTCTTAAAAAAGGAATTATTGACTCTGTATTTGAAAAAATGGCTCACCCTAGACAAGCAATATTCTTAACATTGCCCGAATATGCTGGTGACAAAAGATGGATTGAAGAATGTCAATCTGTATATATTACATCTGCTCGTTTTAAAAGTGAATGGTTTTGGAATACATTCAAAACAGTAGTGCAAGAATGTTATATCAACACAAGAATATCTTATAATTTCTTTGCTGGTGATATTTTCTTATCTATTTGTTTTGGATTGAAGACTATATCAGATTATTTTAAGTCTAAAAAAACAAGTGGTGAACTTGACTTTAGAATGGAAGACTTGAATGAAATGGTTGGAGAAGCTGAAAATGCTTTCTTTAGCCATGATTTATTAAAGAAAAATCAAGTATATAGAAAAGCATATAAGTTTCCTACTGTTAATGATATATATGAAGGAAACGATTTAAAGAATCGTAAAAAACAAGAAGATGAAATACGATTACTTTGGATTGACTTTGCTTTTGCTAATACTACTGGTGCAGAAGAAAATGACCAAAGTGTTATTGGTTGTACTTCTTTAATAAAAAAAGATGGCAGATATAGAAGAATATGTGATTATATAACAACACACCCTGCTAGTGATTCAGATGGTATTGATTTAAAGATAAGAGAAATGTTTTGGGATTATCACGCTGATTATATAATATTGGATTTAAGAAACGGTGGTGAAGTCATGTATAATGACCTTACCAAACCAAGAAAGCATCCTCAACGTTCAGAAAATGATTGGAATGAACATGGATTTACAATCGCATTGGAAAATTCTTATCATACAGTTACTCAGCAAAAACTTGATGACCTTAAATCAAGAACTATTGACCCACAAGCTATTCCTTGTCTTATTCCAATGCAAGGTACTACAGAATTAAATAGTAATATGTGGTTAGATTTGCAAAGAAAATTAAGAGACAGTGAAATAGATTTACTTATTGAAGATATAGAATTTGAGCAAAAATTTGAAGAAACAAAGGAATATTTTACTTTAACCGATGAAGAAAAAATGAGAATAAGATTGCCTTATGTTATGACTATGGCTTTAATAAATGAAGCAATAAATCTTTCTCAGGAATGGAGAGAGGGTAAAGTAAAATTGTCTGAACCTCGTAGTGGAACTAAAGATATTATTGTTTCTTTTGCTTATGGAAATTATGTATCTTCTCTTATCATAAACAAATTAGAACAGAATGAAAATAATGATGATGAAGTCAATCTTGATGATTGGCAATGGTTAAGTCAAACAACTGGTTGACAAAAAATATATGAGAAAGGAGCAACCTCATATTGAGTGAAAATAAAGAAAACCTTTCTGAGCAAGAATTAGACCAAGTTTTACAATTTGCTCAAGGTTTATATAATGGTTTGAATGGGGGGTATTTTTGGACTCCTTTTTCACAAAACCAAAACTTGCTTGCTTTAAATAATAATGGTCAAAAACCAACGCAGGAAAAATTATCTAAAGCATTAGAAACCGCACCTTATGATTATGGCTCGTTGGCATCATATTCTGAATTTATGGAAATTTGGGATGCGATTTATGCTAAGACTTTAAGATATTTTGGCGGACTACTTTCTTTTGATTTGTCTTATACTTGTAAGAACATTAAGAATCCAAGTGATTATAATTCAAAAGAATATAAAGATGATATTAAAAGGGTTCATAAGTTTCTTGATAACTTTGATTATAAAACAGAATTTGACAAAGTTGTTAAGCAAATGTTAAGAACTGAAACGTGTTATACATGGTTTAGAGACTCATATGAAGACTTAAATAGTCCTATTGATATTGACAGTGATGAAGGCAAGATTCGCAGGAATGAAAAGTTTTCATTACAAATGATGCCACAAAAGAATTGTATGTTGACCGGATATTTTAATTGTAGCCAATTATTATATGACTTTGATATTAACTATTTTCTTAATGGGAATGTAGACATTAACTTGTTTGCTCCTGCTTTGAAGAAGAAATTCAAAGAAGCATATACTAATGAGAATGGAGAATATATTCCGTCTGCTCAATTAAATTATAGGAATGGTTCTTATGCAAACTGGGTACAATGTAGTCCTAATGATGGGGCATATGCGTTTAAGTTTGATTTAAGTAATTTTAGGCAAGTACCACCTTTGATGACTTTGTTAAAGAGTTGCTTGAATAATGATGCTATTGAAGCAATGCAAAAGAATAAAGATTTGATTTCGGCATACTTTATTATGGCTGGTGAAATTGAAACTATGCAAACTGATAAAAGCGGTCAAAAAGCAAATCAATTTGCTATTACACCTAAAGTTTTAGGACAAATGATGAATCTTGTAACTAGAGGTTTGAAATCAAATAATATTTTAGCGAGTGCATTTCCTTTAAAAGATATTAAAGGTTGGCAATTTACAGACAGTAATCCAAGTATGGTTGAAAAGCAATATACTGCAACTGCCGCACAAGGGGCAAGCGCAAGCACAATGATTTATACAACAACTAAAATGGCACAATCAGAACTTGAAAATGCTATTTATGCAGATTATTGTTTTATGAAACCTTTATATGAGCAATTTAATCAATTCCTTAATTTCTATGTAAATAAGAAAACAATGAAATATAAGTTTGAGTTTTCTTTTGATGGACTTAATAGACCATGGGATAGAAAGCAAAGACAAGAAACTTTAAGAAATTTTGCAGATAAAGGGATTGTATTAGACGCAACACAATGGGCGAGTGCTTATGGAATGAAACCACAAGCATTTCAACGTAGTTTAGAGTGCGCACATAATGATACTACATTTATTAGTAATTTAACTATGATGTTAAATGCTAATACAATGCAATCAAGTGGCGAAGATAATGTAGGCGCGCCAAAGAAAGATTCTTCTGAAAGGTCTGATAAGACAGAGGAAGTTTCTGATTATGTAGATTAGGAGGGTTGAAATGATTATAAGACAAACTCCTAAAGATAAGGATAAATATATTGCTGTGAATAGTGATATAAGTAATGTATTGCATGAGCATGGTTTTTATCCTAAGTATATAGATAATGAATTTATATATTATGTAAAAAGTAAAGAACTAATTGAATTTATGTCAATGGAGGGTTTATAATGCAAGAATATATAAAGAAGTTCTCTGTTGACGATGTTCAAATGTATAGAGAACAAAATGAAGACCCCGATTTTGCCGTTGTAGAAATTTATGCTTTGGCAGAGGGCAACAATACCCATAAGAACCCTTTTTCAAGAGAAGTTCTTGAACGTGATGCTGACACTTTTAAAGGAAAATTTATTATAGGAAAATATGATAAGTTTACTAAAGACACAGAAGCACATGAGATAGAACAATCGGTGCTTGGTTATGTTCCACCTAATGAAGAAGTGGAATTTAGAATGAAAGAAGTAGACGGTATTGAAAAAGAATTTGTTGTTGTAAAAGGTTTACTAAGTAAAATCTATGCAAAAGATGTTGTAGATATGTTCCGTAGTAAAAATGAAAGAACTGTAAGTTGTGAATTTTCTTGTAGTACAGAGTATGATGAGAATGAATATGGAAAAGCTGTAGATGAATTTGGTGTTGAATTAAATATTGATAATCCAGTATTGAGTTATCATATCCATGGAATTACCGTATTAGGACTTCGTTATAATCCTTCTGTAGCTGGGACAGAAATTAAAGTTAAGCAATTTGCAGAAGAATCATTACAATCTCACCCAGTAGATAAGTCTAAAGAAGCTGTTGATATGGGAGATTGGAACGGAAATAAAGCAAAAGATGATTTATTAAAAGAAAAGAATTTTAAGACTGTTGCTAAAAGTGTATGCTTACTTTTAGAGGATGGTTGGGAAGAAAAAAGAAAAGGTTCTTTAAAATATCCAGTTATGAATTTAAAAGATGGTAAATGGGTATATAATGCAGAGGGTCTTTCAAGTGCTAGAGCTTATGGAGAACAACATGACTCTAGTGTAGCTGAAAAAGCAATTTCCATTCAAAAACGATTGGGATTATATAAAGATGACAAGGAGGGCACTATGTCAAGCGAAAAGAAGTTTGCTATAGATATTGGAAATCTTTGGAGCACCATTTATGATATTTTGGTAACAAAATACCCAGACAATGACTACGGTTCTATTTATAGAATTGAAGGAATTTATGAAGAAGGTACACAAAAATTTGCTGTAATCTATAGAAAAGATGAAGCTACAATGTATAAACTTAATATTACTATTGAGAATGATAACATTGTATTAGGCGAAGATATTGTAGAAGTAGAAAAAACTTATGTTGAGCAAGGCAATGTTAAAAAGTTCTCTGATGAAAACATTGATAATAAATATAAATTATTTACTGATACTGAAAAGGATGTTATTATGGGAGAAAAAGAACAAAATAAAGAAATGGCTCAAGATAATAAGGAAGAACAACCCAAAGAAGGGGAGACTAAAGAAATGGGTTGCGATGAAACAAAAACAATGACTGGTAAAGAATCTAAGGAAGAAAAGAAAGAAGAAAAGTCTCAAGAGGAAGAAAAGAAATTTTCCTTAGATGCTTACGTTGACCAAGTTGCTATGGTAGCAATGCTTGAAAAAGAGACAGAACAAAATAAGGACTTAGCAGAAAAGGTTATGAAACAAATGTCTGCTAATGAAATTGTTGAAAAGTTTGTTCAAATGTCTAAAGAAAATGCTGAATTAAAGGCTGAAAAGGAAGCTAATGATACTGAAAAGAGAGATAAGAAATTTTCTGCAATTATGGCTTCTGTTAAGGAAGATCTTGACGAGAAGAAATTTTCTGAACTTTCCGAAGAAGGTAAAAACCTTTCTTTAGGTGAACTTGGTGCTTTTGAAAATAAGGTAAAGGCATTTGCTTATGAAGCAACTAAGAACAAACCAAAACAAGATGATGACGGTATTATGAGATTTGCTGGTGTTAGTGAAGAAACTACAGCAAAAGAAACCGTTGATGACATTTATAAAAAATATCTATAAGATAAGGAGACAATAACATGGCAAGACATGGTTTTATGATTGAAAAAAGAATCAGTGCTAAAGACGTAGAAGCATTAAATAGAAGTGCTAAGTCTGTGGTTGATATTGATGGCGGTATGCTTGTAAAGCTCGGTGAATATGCCGATGGTGTATGGAATGTAACTAAAGCTACAGAGGGTGAAGGTCTATATATGGCATATAATCCTTCTGAGCATTTTACCGATGTAAACGGAAGACTCTTTGCTGGTCTTACAAAAGACCCTAGAGATTATACTAACTTGACTGGTAGAACATTTGATATTTTCAAGCTAACAAAGGGAGATATTGTAGGTATTACTGCTGAACTTATTAAAGCGGCAGATGTAGAGACTGTAGAAAAGGGTAAGTTCCTTGAACAAGGTGCTGATGGGTATGAGAAGAAAGATGCCGCAACCGCCGCTACTACTTCTCTTAAAGTAATTGATATTGAAACACTACCTTTCCCTAACAATGGCAATGGTGGTATTGGTATGGAGTTTGCTAAACTTTATATTTGTGAAGTAGAACAAAACTAATTGATAAGGAGATAATACAGATATGAGAGAATTGATGAGTGTAAAGAGATTTGCTAAAGAATCTCCCGAACTTTATAAAGTATTCAAAGATTATGCTGATAATGTATTTGCCGTTGAAAGAAATGTAAAGGGTAAATCTTTCTCTGCTATGTCTTTGGATGACAAGGAAAAGGCTATTAACAAGATGTTTGCAGAAGAAATTGCAAGACGTTCTAAGGTAGAAGTTTCTGCTTATGACGGAGATTATGCACACTACTGTGAAAACCCTATCGTTAAGTCTTTTGCTGATTCCATCTTTGATAGAATGATTGATATGATTCTACCCGAAGCACTTAATACTTCTGTAGGTCTTATTGCTGAAATTGCATATATTGATTGGGGTGATACTGCAAAGTTCGACCTTGACAACAATGCACTTTACAATGTCTATAAAGCTGGTTACAGACAAAAGAATGGTCTATTCCAACAACTTGAAGGTCAAACTGTAACTGTTGCTCCCGAAAATAGACAAGTATCTCTTACTTTTACTTTGTTTGAGATTCTTACTGGCAGAAAATCTATTGCAAAGGAAGCAATGAAGGCTGTTCGTTCTATTGAACTTGAAATGGTTGATGAAGCATGGGATGCGTTTACTGGTGCAGTAAATCATGCTAATACGCCTAATGAACTCAAAGTTCAAAACTATACACAAGCGACCGCTGTTGGTCTTGCAGATAAGGTAACTGCTTGGAATGGTGGAAAGAAGGCTGTATTTGCTGGAACTCCTTTATCTCTTTCCAAGATTGTGCCTACTGATGCAAATTATCGTTATACTCTTGATGACGATATGGTTAGATTAGGATATGTTAAGGACTTTATGACTTATGATGTAATTCCTACTCCTAATTTTGCTGATAGGAAGTCTACAACTTACGGATTAAAGTTACCCGACAATAAGATTTATGTTGTATCCCCTGCTTCTGATAAGATTATCAAGATTGCAGTAGGCGGTTCTTTGACCGTTCCTAGTGGGCAATTTGAGAACGCTAACATGAGTCAAACTCATACAATTAATAAAGCATGGGGCATCGTTTGTGCGACTAATTCGATTTGTGGTCAAATTTCTCTACAATAATAGAGTAAATAAATTGAGGGAGTTTTGTTGCTCCCTCGTACATATTAAATTAAGATAATTAAGGAGATTTTTATATAAATGGCAGAAGAAATTAAAACAACTTCAACTAGAGGAAGAAAACCTAGACCAAAGGTTGAAGAAACAGTTATGGAGCAAAGTGATATGACTCAAATGATGGCTAAAATGCAAGAACAAATTTTAGCGCTACAAAAGCAATTAGCTGAGTCTACCGAAAAAGCAAAAAAAACAGATAAAGAAAAATCTGATTTACAACAATTAGTTGAAGCACTAAAGTCTGATGGAAATACAGAAACTAAGAATTTACCAAAGAAAGTAAAAGTTATTAGTTTAGTTCCAAATATTTATAATCTTACTACTCAAGAAGATGGGAAAGGGAAGGCTTTTACTTTTAAAGAATTTGGTCAGATGATTACAATGAAAACTTCTGAATTGGAAGAAATTCTTTCTATTCAATCATATCGTAATCAAGCAGAACAAGGTTATTTTTATATTCTTGATAAAGATATTGTAGAAGACCAAGACCTTACAGAAGCATATAAACATATTAGTAATAAAGAAGCTATTGAACATGTTATGAATCTTGATAGTGATGAATGTGTTGATATTTTCTGTGGATTGAATAAAGATATGCAAGAATCTTTAGCGGCTCAAATAGCTGAAAATATGGCTAATGGTGCAAGATTAGATAGAAATAGAATTGCTGATATTTTTATGAGAACAGATATTGATATTGAAAAAATTGTAGAACAATTTAGAAAAATTCACAAATAAATAGTAATGGGAGTTTCCTAACTCCCATGAGTACATAAAGGAGGTGGCAAGATGCGTGTGACATTTAAGGATGTGTTAAATAGAGCATATACCACATTATTCACTGATTATAAATTAGACAACCTAATTAAGATGGATGAGCAAGCATTTTACACTTTCTTAGGCGGTTTTTTATGTAATAGTATCGACATTTTTGACGGAACGTTGACTGATTTATCATACCATTCAGAAGTAATAAAAGATGAAAATGGTAATGATAATATTGAATATGTGTTTGATGCTGATTTATCAAGTAAAGAAGTATATATTCTTTGTCTTGGGGTATCATTAGGTTGGTATAAGAAAGCATTAGATGATGTAACTCAATTTAAGTTACATCTTAGTTCTAAATCATTTAAGGCGTTCTCCGAACAAGCCAACATTTCTAAACGATTGGAAAGACTTGGGGCAATGGAAGAAGAACTTTCAGAAGCTATTACTGCATATCAACTTAGTAATTTTGATAAATTGCCTTTCTTTGGAGGTGCTTAATGTTTAATTTTAATGTAAAAAATTATTTAGACAAAATAGTACAGACTCCAAAAGAATATTATAAAGGTCTTGTTCAAGCTACAATAAATGACCAATGGATAAACACAACACAATTATTTACAATTAAAGAACAATCAGCTTTACCATTTGTAGACGAATATACAGAATATGAAGCATGGGTTGATGTTATTTCAGACAATTTAATCAACACTTCAAAAGTATATTCAGACTTTGTTAGAGTTCTATTTCAAGATATTGACCATAAACAGAATTATAAAGGTCAGTATTATAAAATGGCTTTAGATGGTGAGCATGAAGAATATTATATATGCTATGATCGTATGGGAACACTTGACCAAGTAGCTGATTTTAGTTGTGTTCGGTGCAATAATGTATTGACTTGGATTGATGAATATGGTAAAATAGTTGAGATGCCTTGTTATTTGGGAACAGATATTAGTTCTACAAATAACTTAATAAACAAAGATGGTACTGTACCCAACACAAGATTGATTATTCTTGTGCAAGCTAATGACTATACTATGTCCATTGTTAAGAATCAAAGATTTATGTTTCAACATTCGACCGCATTTAAGGTGGAAGAAGTAAACAATTATATGCGTGAAGAAGGTACAAATGGTCAAGTCACTTGTGTAAAAATTTATGTGGATTATAGTGCTTTATTACCAAGTGATAATAAAGAGTTGAACATATGTGATTATTACAAGGTTGATTATACATTAAAGATTGACCAAGACAATATTGAACAAACGCAAGGATTTAAAGGTAAATTGACAGCAACAGTTAAGAATGGAACAGATGTTATAGATGTACCTTTAAAGTGGTCTACAAGTGATTCTGACGTTGTTGAAATTGATGAGCAAGGAAATTATCAAGTTATAGGAGAAATAGGCTCTATAGGGCAAATAACATGTTCTATGGCTGATAATGAAAGCATATATAACACGATAACAATTAAAATTGTAGAGGACTATTTACCAGAAAAGAAAATTGTTATCAATCCTAACAATATCACAGAATTGAATCAAGGTCAAATAATTGATTTTACTTGTGGTGTGTATATTGAAGGAGAGAAACAAAACGAGATTGTAACTTGTATGTCAAGTGGAGCAGATGTATATTCTTATACATTAACAGAAACACTTGATGGATATAAACTTACTGTGAGGCAAGAATCTGATAATGATTTGGTTTTAATTTTTAGTGCTGACGGTTGTGATGACGTTGTAATGGCAATCGAATTATTAGGACTATTGTAGGAGGAAAGTTATGTTAGCGAATGAAAATAATTATATGGCTTTTAATAATTTTTCAGAGATACCAGACTTCCCATACAAAATTATTGAAGTGTTATTAACAGACACAAGTCAAGATGCAGAAGATTTTTGGAAATTGCTTAAATATACAGAAGTTAATGCACTAAAACAGAAAAATCTTACATTAAAAGAGAAAAAGGCAATGATATGGCAAGGAGAAAGCATTGAACAAAATTTTAATGTTTTCTTAAAACCTTTGATTGGTTCTGCTATGGATAGTGCCGAAGCCCAAACACAGTTAAGATTATATAGATATAATACAATTCCTACAACACAATTTGAAGCAATAGTATGTTTTGAAGCAGACTTTGTTACAAATGAAAAGACTTCATTAGTAAGAAGAAATAAAATTTTGTGCGAAAGAACAGATATTATGGAAGCATTGTTTCTATCTGTTATGAATGGAAGAGATATTGAAATTGGTAGTGGAGTGTTTCAATTCAATAGAGAATTGAGTAGGTCTTGTAATAGCCAACTAAATATTGGCAACTCTAAATCGTTCTATGGTCGTAGTTTAATATTGGCATTACAATTTGTTGGTGCTGATAGTGGAGGTAGCTGTGGTTGATTTAGAAACATTAGAATTGAATTATTTTGTAAATATGGATAATGTACCATATAAATTAAAAGATGGTGGCTTGATTTATATTAAACCTATTTTAGTGAAAGATTATTCACGATATTCATGGGCGAAAGAAATTTTGAGTATAGAGAAGAATGAAATAAATGACATTGAAATTATTCAAATGTCTTATCTTGAATTTCTTATCAAAAAAATATTCGCAATGAACAAAGAATCAGAAGATAAACTAAGATGGTTAATTAAATTGTGTATGGATGAAGATTATGTTGCATTTGTAGATAATAAGATATACATATGTGAGCAAGATACGACAATTAAAGCAATTATCAGACCAAAAGAATTTGACGATATTTCAAAGATAATTCAATCACAAAATGACCCAAATTATGATGACAGATATGTTTCACCCGAAGTTAAAGAATTGATGCAAGAATATTATAAAACAAAATATAGTAATATCACTTCTCCAACTTTAGAAAAGAAGAAAGCATTTGTATCAAGTAAGACAAGCAAAACATTTAAAGAATTAAATGAATTACCTTATCGTGAATTTGAATTGATATATGACGCTTGCAAAGATAGTGAAATATATATAGGGCAGAAGATTATACAAGGGTCTTATAAATATGATGTAAAAGAAGATATTAAGCACCCATTATTTGAACCTAAGAAAGACCCATATGAAGAATTGTTTACAGATACTTCTACATTGGCAAGTAAAGGCATTAGTGGTGCTGAAAATCTAACTGCAATGAACTTACAACAAAATAATGCTTGACATTATGTTCAAGATATAATGTATTCATAGGGTGACGCATGGTGGGGTATGCTCCCACCACCCTAATAATAAAAATAACAATGTAAAAAATATAGGAGGATATTAAATTATGTCTAAATTTGTATTAGCTTCCGTTGGTACGGTTCAATTTTTTGACCAATCTAGCGGAGACTTAATTGTAACAAGTAAGACATTAGTAGATAGTGGTATTAACTTTTCTGTGACGGCAGAAGATATTCGTGGTGGTATGGCAAACGCTCTTTTAAGTCGTTACCTACATGATTCTGCAATGGCTCTTACATTGACAGACACTTTGTTTGATTTCAGTTATATGGCATTGAACGTTGGAGGGACAATTCAAACTGGTGCAGATGTTCTTACATTAGAGCAAGTTACTACAACTGTAGCAAATAAAATTACAGTAAAATATACACCTCAAAAGTTTGGTAATTTTGGTGTAATTGGATGGTATTCTTTACCATCAGAAGATAATTGGACTACAATTACTTTTGACCCAGATACTAAAACTGCAAATGTAGCTGACCTACCACAAGGAACAACTGTTTGTGTTAAGTATACTAAGACAGATGCAAGTGCTGAACAATTTACTGTAAGTTCTGCATTTATTCCTGCTCAAGTATATGGTGTACTCACATTGCCTTTGTTTAAGGCTGGCACAGACGTTAAGCAATTTTCAAATAGCTCTAAGGTTGGCGAAGTTCAAGTAGAAATCCCTAACTTTATGTTTGATGGAACTATGGAACTTGCATTAACATCTGCTGGAACTACAACCACACCTTTAAGTGGTAATGCTCTTGCAACATTTACAGGTCTTGAAGGTTGTGATTCTAATGATGGTTACTATGCTAAGTTAAAGCAAATTACCTATAACAAAGATGAATTTGCTGATGTAAAGGCTATTGTTGTAGCCGATGCTAATGTAGAATTAAAGGCTACGGAAACACAAACTTTACAAGTATATGCTATTTATAGTGGTATTAAAGCCCCTAAACTAATTGACAATTCAAAACTAACCTTCACCAGTAGCAATGATACTTATGCTTCTGTTGATGCAAAAGGTGTAGTTACTGCTAATGCAGAAGGTCATGCGGATATTGAAATCGTGGTAAAAAATCGAAACACACTAATGACTGCCGCAGTTGTAGATGTTCAAGCATAAAAATAACTAAGTTGAAAAGGAGAGTCTTTATGGCTCTCCTTGATTAAAAAGGCTTGGTTATAAAGCCAAGTCTTTATTTTATAAAGAAAGGTGGCTTTTAGATGTATAACAATTATATGCCTAATAATTTTGGCATAAATAATAATCCTAATCCTATGAATATGATGAACATGGGACAATTAAGTACATATCAACAACCTCAACAACCACAAAACCAACAACAACAAAATAATGGTAATCCTTTTATAATGGTATCAAATATGAAAGAAGCCAAAGAAAAAATTCTTCCATATGGTAGCACAGTTTGGATGAGAGATAGTAGTGACCCTTACCTATACGTCAAGGGAATATCTTTAACGGGTGACCCATCATTCCATGTGTTAAAGGTTGAAGATGTGACAGACCAAGTTTTAAATAATAATGGTCAAACTCAAAGCAGTAATCAATTTGTTCAAATCCAAGATTTTAACATCTTAAATCAAAAGGTTGAACAGTTGCAGAATAGTGTGAACTATTATAGTGATATTTTAAATAAAGCAATGACTCCAACTCAACAAGTAGTTGAAGAACCTAAAAAGGCTGGTAGACCTCCAAAAACTGAGAAAGTGGGTGAGGTAAATGGCTAACTTTTGGGATAATATAGGTGGTGCAAAACCACAATCACAAGGTAATAATTTTAATTTACAAGGATTTTTGAAATTTGCTCAAGAAATGAAGGGCAAAGACCCTAATGTGGTATTACAACAAATGATACAAAGTGGTCAAGTAACACAAGACCAAGTAAATAATGTAAAACAACAAGCACAAGGAATAGAACAAATGTTGAAAACATTAGGAATTAGATTATAAAATAGAAAGGTGGCAGTTGAAATATTGGTTGCAGTTATTATAAAAGTGACCAATGAATAAAATATGTCAAAAATTAAGAAATTTACAGTAAGTGCAATTAGTATTTCATTGTAAATATATATTGACAAATTAACTATTATATGGTATAATAGGTATATAAAAGAGAGAACGGATTAGGGAGTAGCTACCCTAATTTAGCATAACCTCACAATGCGTGTTCTCTCTTTATAAAAAAGTGTGAGGAAGTGAGGAGATATGTTATGGGATTGATAACAAAAGAAGTAGATGTGAAAATAGCACCAGCGAATAAACAATATTTTGTTAAAATGGGTTACATTGATGAGTTTTTCAACTCAAAAGCTGGTAAATATATTAAAGTAAACGTAAAAGATTTAAGTGATGGTAGTCATTGTTTAGTAGAGTGGGAATGTGATAATTGTAATAAAATTTATAGTTCACAATATAGAGCATATTTGAGATATTTGCATGAAGATGGAAAAACTTATTGCATGAAATGTTCTCATAAAGTTTTAATGACAAGAGAAAATCATCCGAATTGGAATCCGAATAAAACTGATGAAGAAAGAATTACTCAAAGATACTATAACGATTATACAAAATTTGTAAGAAAAGTATTAAATAGGGATAATTATACTTGTATTTGTTGTGGTAAAAAAGGAGGGAGTCTTGTAGCTCATCATTTGGATAGTTATGATTGGTGCAAAGATAAAAGAACTGATTCAACAAATGGTGTAACCTTATGTGAAAAATGTCATAAAAATTTTCACATAAAGTATGGTTATGGAAACAATACTAAAAAACAGTTTGAAGAATGGATAGATAAAGAAATAGTCAACATGAAAAGTGAAGAGTATGTTCCTTATCAGACAGTTCCGTTTGTATGCGTTGATACAAGAGAAATAATAACAAATTTTGTAGAATATAAAAGAAAAAATAAAGGTGTTATCTTAGGAGAAATACATAAATGTTGTTATGAAATTATTGCACAACATAAAGGTCATCACTATATGTGGAAAGATAAATTTGATAAAATGTCAGAAGATGACATAGAAGAATATTTATTTTATTGCAATATTATTGAGCAAGCTAATAAAAGTAAAGATGGAGTAGTTTGCTTAAATGAAAATAAAGTATTTTATTCACAAAAATTAGCTAGTTTGTATTACGGAATAAACAAAGCTGGTATTAGTTCTTGTTGTAATAACAATCAAGAAACATCTGGTGAATACAATGGTGAAAAATTAAAATGGAAACCATTAAAATTATATATGAAAGAAAATAATATTGCGAGTTTAAAACAGTTAAAAGAAACTTGTAATATTATTTCAATAGAAGAATGTAAAAATAAATTATTATAGAAAGGTGGCAAAGAAACATTAGTTACATTTCCAAGTAACTGATAAAATGAAATGAAAAACAATGCGAATTTATACGCATTAGATATGCTTAAAGGAGGTGTATCTAATGTTTATTTGTAGTTATGCAAATTTGAACTCCGATGCACTTCTTTTAAATAGATAATATATCTATTGAATGGGTGCACACAAGATATAGGTATATTAGTAACTAATAAACTATATTAAATAAGTAAAGGAGTTTTAAATTATGGCTATGGATGGAAACGGATTAAGCGTAGCAGATGCAATGGCTTTAGCAAATGGAAGAGATGGTGACGGTCTATTCGGAGGCGGTACAAGTGGAGGTATCTTAGCTCTCATTATTATCTTTGTGCTACTTTTCGGTACGGGAAGCGGTTTTGGATTCGGTGGCGGCAGAGAAAATGTAGCAACTCAAGGTGAAGTACAACGCTCCTTCGATACAAACACAATTATCAATAAACTTGACGGAATTACCAATGGTCTATGTGATGGATTCTATGCTACAAACAATAGCATCAATGGTGTTAATATGAACACTATGCAAGGCTTTAACAGTGTAAATCAAGGTATTAACTCTCTTGGTTATCAAATGCAACAATGTTGCTGTGAAAACCTAAGAGCAAATGACAGCTTAAAGTATGAAAATGCACAAAATACTTGTGCAATCGTAAATGCTATTCATGCTGATGGCGAAGCAACAAGAGCTTTAATGCAAGCTAACACTGTTCAAGAACTTAGAGATAAGCTACAAGAACGTGATAACACAATTTCTAACTTTATGCAAAGTCAAGGGCTTTTAACCGCACTTGGCAGATACGTAACCAATCCTCCTTGTTATCAAGGTTACAACGGATATGGTTATGGATATGGTTGCGGATGCAACACTGGCGTAACCGTAGCATAATAAACAGACATTCAATAAGGGTGTCTGAAACATGACACCCTTTAAAGAAGGGAGAATATCATGTTAGAAGTTGGAAACACAAGTACAACAGCTTTGACAGCTAACGAAAAAATTCCATTTACAACAGTGTTCTTTAATACTAACAATAGGACTTCTTTTGACTCTGCAAACAACGCATTAGTCATTAAAAGGCGTGGAATTTATAAGGCTGGCGGTAGTTTTGTTTTTACAGCTACTGGTGCAGGAAATGTATCAATTTCCATGTATGTAAATGGAGCTTCTGAACCTACCGCTGTATCAACTTTTACTGCTATAGCTGGTAGCACATATACTTTTACCATTCCATCAAAATATATTAAAGCAATTCCATCTGTGAACGGAAGTACAATTCCTATCACTTTCGTAGTGAGTGCTGATGGTACTTTAAATAGTGCTAATGCTTTTGTGTATTACAATGAAACTGTAAATGAGCAATAATAGACAATGGGAAGCTCTTGACGCTTTAAGTGTCATTAGCTTCCTTATTGGTTGGTTTAACTTCTTTGAGAATGTTGACCAAACAACTATGCAAGATGCTATACAAAATGCAGTAAGTGATATACATGAGCATTTGAAAGAGCAAGACAAAAAGATGGATGCTATAATAGAAATGTTAGGTGGTGAAAGTCAGTGAAAGATAGAGAAATAATCGAAAAATATATGAAGTCTTTGAAAGAAGAACTTTGTATGTATTCCGAAAATCTGTCTGAAAAGACTCTTCCTTATATTGATACTTTAAAGTGTCGATATAATAAATGGGAAAAGGATTTATGTAAACTTGACGGAACATGGGTCAAGAAAGAAAAACATAAAGATGACAGAGAACGAACAGATATTGAAGAAACAGAAATAGACGAAAAATTGTATGATGCTGTAGATGAATTTGCTGACTATAAGAAGTATAAAGATGAGTACAAGAAGACTGGAAGTAATGACAGTTTAGCTATGTCACATCAAGAACTTGGACACTTCTTAATTAACCTTAAAGATATGTTCAAGGAACTTAATGAGCACAGTAAAGACAATACAGAAGAACGTGCTATGGTTAAAAGCACAATCAAAGAAATATATCAACTTTTTAGTTAGTGAGGTGTAATATGATAATCATACAAAACATTTCTCACGACATAAAAGAAAAGATACATGACGCTGATAAAGATATTCGTAAGGCTGTTGACCTTAAATACGAATATCCAAGTTTAGCAAATGATTATTATGAGTTCTCAGTAGAACGGATGCAAGAAGCTATGGATTTACATTCAGAAGTGGTTAAAATCATTGACGAATATAGAAAAGAAAATGGTGAACCTCCTACTACTATGAGCACTCTTTGGGATTTTTCTCATAAAATAATCATGGAAGAAGCAGACGATGTTAAGATATTACAAGAGCATTACAAAAAGCTGTAATGCCAACAAGGGGTAGTTTAGGCTATCCCTTTTACATATATAAGGGGCGAGGTAATACTTGCCCCTACTAAGGAGTGAGAATAAATATGTGCCAACATATGTATTATAAAGATGAAACAGAATATTTTCCAAGACTGTATTGTAACATTGATGATAAGATATGTATATATGCTAAACAGTGTTTAAAGGAAAATAAATTCGTACCAAATGGAAATTTATGGAAGGAATGTTACAAGATGATTGAAGATAAAATTAAAGAAATCCCACAAGGTTCTTATTATGTGCAATCATATAGACCGAACAGAAGTGGTAAATTATTCTTATATGTTGTAATCAATGACCATGTTGAAAAGATACCAACAGAATTAACATCTATTGACCAAGATTATGTATATCTTAAAGAAGGGCTTGACCGATATGAAGTTTCTCTTACACCTTTTAAGGTAACTAGAAAGAAATAGGATGAAAAGGAAAGCAATAAAACAAGGTGAGGTTTGGATGTGCAATTTGCCTAAAGGCGAAGATTCAGAGCAAATGGGTGTACGACCATGTTTAGTAATGAGCTTGGATATTAGAAACGAAACAAGCTCAAACGTGTTTGTATTCCCCATAACCCACGCCAAGAAGAAAGATCAACCTTGCCATTATATGTTATACAAAGAGCATTATCCATTCTTTACATATAAGGAAAATACTGTATTATGTGAAGAGGGTAGAAGTATAAGCAAGAATAGATTAGATAGATGTATAGGTGTTATCTTTGAAAAGGACTTAGTTGAAATATTAAAGTGTAAAGAATTTGTATTTGTTGAAAAAAATGATTGACAGCCTTCTTTCTTTGTGGTATAATAAGACCATATTAAAGAAAGGAGGCTGTAGAATGATTAAGAAATTCATTGTGTCTTTATCTTCTATCATTGGTATATCTTGCATTGTATACTATACAAGTAAATATTATATTGAAAGACAACTATGCTTTACAGATAACATGCTCATTCCTTGGACAATTATATCCTCTTGTATCATCGTTGCCTTAATAGTTGGTTTATTTTCTTTGTGGAAAGTAGATAAGATAGAAAGACAGAATAATGAAATGAAATCAATATTGCTAAAGTTGACAGAAGATTCAGAAGAATATTATGATTCATTATGTCACCACTTGCAAAATAGTAGAGAATTAAGTTTAGATATTTTTGACAAAATGCAAGAAAGGAATTAGTGATGAATCAGCAAAAATGGTTTAGCCGTAACAACTTTAGCGACAACTATGATTATGCTGAAAAGGTGCTAAAGAGGTTTAATCTTGACAAGTATCATTTTGCCTATGATAGTGGTGAATTAGCTTTATTGATTGAAAGTGGATTAAAGAAATATAAGGTGGTAGCTGATGAAGTGGAATGTTTGATGAAGATTTATAGGTGTGATGTTCATGTAAATTTTGGCAAGCACACCAAAGAAAACTTGGTACTCAAAAAGACGTTTAATGACGATTGCATATGGAATAGTATCAAGTGGATTGCAAAGGATTCAAAATTGTAATCGTACATAGTTTTTCCTCTTGACTTTTCCTCCTTTATATGGTATAATGTATATATCAGATAAAGGAGGAAATTTATTATTATGCTAAGAGAGATTGTAACTGATTTTGTGTTGTTTAGTTTTGTAGAAGGACTTTTATATGCAATGTTCTTCAACAGAGTATGTAAATGTAAGAAATTTAATTTATTTGAAATTATTGTAATGAGCATAGGAAATTGTGTGGTGTCTTGTTTGTTCCCACCACTTATCTATCAGATTATTATGATAGGTTGGATGGCATTTTGTTTATACCTAAAGAATAGAACAGACCGTACAACATTTCAATATGTTAAGTATATCTTTTTAGTTATGATTGGACAGTTAATAATTGAAGGAATTGGTATGATGTTTTATGAGTTTATATTACATATAGACTTTATAGAACAATCAAAATTTATTGTGTTTTGTATGATGATACCAATGAGGATAATTCAGTTATTATCCATTATTATAATAGGGGGATTCAACATGAAGGGTTGGTTCGGCGGCGTAGTTCGTAAGTAATTACAACTACAACAAAAGGTCTTGTCGGTTCTTCCTAAGAACCGAAGTACATAGAAAAGGAGTGTTGATATGTTAGACAAACTACAATTGTTCTTGAAGTCTAAAATTGGTCAACCTTGGGCTTATTATATAACTTGCATTGTCTATCTTATATTAACATTCGGTGGACTAATAGGCATAGGTTATATATTTGGTGTTTGGTGGCAAATGCTTGTGTTAGGAATTTGTTTGAGTTTAGCTCGCAATTACACAATGGGCTACCACTGTAATACAAATGTGCATTGTTTTATCATTAGTTCAATAATTGGCATAATGTTCTCTATTATCTCACAGACTATTCCTATATGGGTAGTCTTTTTATTATGCTTATATTCTTGTGTAGATATTTACAAGAAAGCACCGATAGAATTAAATGCAGAACACGAAGGAAAAGATGAGGACTGGCATTTCAAAAGGGTTGTATTGATTATGACTATTTATATGGCTATTTCTCTTATAACATATTATTTTGGATTAGAACAATTATGTAAATGTGTATTATTAAGTCTTGTAATGACAGACTTATTACTATTTAAGAACCATAAAGAATATATATAGAGGGGATAGATATATGGAAGATAATCAAGAATTACACGACCTTAAAGCCAAGGTTAATAAAATAGAATATACGGAAATCAAAGAATTAAAAGATGAAATCCAACAAGTAAAAATTAACCTTAACACAAACAATATTTTAACAAAGCAATGTATTGAAAGCAATGATAAAATGTCAAGTACATTAGATACATTAAAGGACACAATGATTGAAGTGGCTCAAAGTGTTAAGGATAGTAATAGAGTAACATCAGAATTGGCTTCAACAGTAAAAGATTTGAATGATAAAGTAAAGAATGTTGAAAGCACAATGGACAAGAAATTTGATGAAGTAAATGAACGAATGGAAGTTATTGATGATAAAGGTAAATTTGATTGGATATTATTCTTAAAGCATAATGCAGTTAGTATTTTACTTGGAATAGGTGCTTTAATTTATGCTTTATCACAACTTGGAATAAACCTATAATGGAGGTAATACATGGTAACAATAGCAAGAATTGGCGGTCAAGTTGAACAAGCAACCGCAGAATTATATGGTCTATCCACTGATAATAAGCCTATTATGGATGATATTCCTAATGCCTCTACATTTTATGAGATGGACACAAGTGTTGCATTTTTATATGATGCAGAAAATAAACAATGGTTAGAACAATAGGAGGGTAATATGGACATAATTGATATTGCACTCTCAAAGAAATATACAGATGAATCATTAAAAGGTATTGCTGGCACTTTAGCTGGTAAGAATTGCACTATTAAATCAACTACTAAAATAGATGGTGTCACAACTGTTGTATTCGCATGGACAGCAGATGATGGAACAGAAAAGATAACAACCATTCAAGTTAATGATGGTGGCGGCAGTGGAACTGATGACTACGAAGATTTAATCAACAGACCTAAGATTGAAGGTGTTGATTTAATTGGTAACAAAACCTTTGAAGATTTAGGTGTTGCAAGTGCTACTGATTTAGCACAGACAGACGGACATTTACAAGATTTGGCAGACTTAGTAGGTGACAAGGCTAATCTACCTATGCCAAATGAAACAGTGGTTAATAATATTGAATATGTTGATACAAAAGTTGATGGTCTAATTGATGATAATGCAACTGGACTGGCTAAGACATTTTCAAGTGACAAGATTGCAAAGACATTTGCAATACTTGAAGAAGTAAACGAACGTATACCTCAATATGAAATCATGCCTATTGCAACAGAATCTTGTGGCGGTCAAGTAGTTCAATTTATTGGAACAAGTACAAGTGATTATACACATGGATATTTTTATGAGTGAGTTCAAAATAATGGGGCATATAAATGGACAAATATAAAAATTCAAGAAAGTATTATCACACAAGAACAATATCAAAGCATATTAAGTAGATTAGATGCTTTGGAAAATAAACAATAAATAGAAGGGAGGCTCATAGAAGTTGACAACGGATGATTATTTGTCTGAAATTAGCAAACGGTCTGATAGATTTGGTTCACAATTAAACAAACTTATGGATTTTTGTGGAGTAAATTGTTTAGTAGACGTTAGTTATGATATGGCAAAAATGTTTTACGAAAAAATGGTCAGAGAAAATATAGATGATAGTATTTAATGTTAGCTTCTATGAAGCTGATTATGGAGAGGTGGAAACATCTCTCCATTTTTTAATTTAGGATGGGTAAGACACCCATCCGTACATAGAAAGGGAAAGAATATGAAAAAATATTTAACATCTAATGAACTTATGGAAGTAGTAAATGAATTAACAAAAGCAGAGAACGGAGAATTGGTTCATAAGACTGCTGTTGAAAGATATATATTAAAAGTAGGTATGGTTGCACAAATTGTCCTTGATGATATGGATAAGTTTAAGGACTGCAATGAAATCTATGATTATGTAGTAGAGAATGATATTGACTTTGATATGGAAGTAAATAACTATTACATGATTGACCATTTAGTAAATGAAGAATTAAGTACAACTAATGTGATTAGAGATTTTGTAAAGTCTATGGAAGTTTCTATGAAAGACTTGCCTAACACATTAAATCTTGAACAAACATTAACAAAGTTTAGAGATGAACTAAAATGATAATTACAACATATACACAACTTGAAAATATATTAAACGGAAAATGTCAAGAAGCATTGGATAGAACTGTGGATAGACTAATGGCAGAATTGGAGCGTTTAATTCAAGTAGATGTTTATGATGTTCCTAGTGCATGGGATAGTGTATATAACCTAAGAACAGGTCAATTCAAAGATTCTTGGGAGAACACAAAAGCACAGATACATGATAACATAGTTGAAGCTGAAATATTCCAAAATGTGTCAGTAATGCAAAGAATTGATGAACCTCCTATTCACGTTGACAAAGAAGGATTGGCTGAAATCATTAATAGTGGTGTTGGGTACAACTTTGGTCAAATGGAAGGAAAAGCAAGACCATTTTGGAATGATTTTATACAATATTGTGAAAGGGAATTTGAGAATATATTTCAAGAAGAGTTGAAGAAGATAATATAAAAATTCTTGACTTTTTATAAAAAATATGGTATAATATAATTAACAATAGGACAGTGGGTTGCAAACCATTTTTTGACGAACTCCAAATGGTCAGAATTACTATTGTTAATTTATAAATAATAAGGAGAGTACATATGTTATTAACTAAAGAAGTAAAAGTTTTATTAAAACAAGGAACTAGATATAAATATTATGAAAGTAAAGGGTATGAAATACCCAAAGAGAGAATACATTATGAATATTTCGATAAAAGTAGGAATAAAATTCATAAAAGCTCAAGATTTATTATTCCAAAAAATTCATTTGTAATGGTAAAAGTAGAAGATTTGCCAAAAGGTAGTAAACAAAAAGTAGAATGTAAATGTGATTTATGTGGGAAAATATCAATGATTGCATGGTGTGATTATCTTAATCATAATCATGATGGACGTACTTATTGTAAAAAATGTGGAACTACTTTATTCATTTCTGGTGAAAACCATTATAAATATAATCATAATAAAACTATAGAAGAAAGAAATATAAAACGAAATTATCCAGAATACAGAGAATTTGTTAAAAAAGTAATGGCAAGAGACAAATATACTTGTCAATGTTGTGGAAAGACAGGATATGAAAGTTCTTTAGAAGTCCATCATCTAAATGGATATGATTGGTTTAAAGAAGGAAGAATTGATGAAACAAATGGGATTACTTTGTGTATAAAATGTCATGACAACTTTCACTCTGTTTATGGCAAGGGTAGAAACACCCGTATGCAATTTAAAGTTTGGATGAATAATAGTTTAAAAGAGCTAGAAAAGTATAGTGGAGAATTACCAACCTCAAGAAAAGCATATTGTATTGAAGATAATAAAATTATTGATAACATAAAAATATATGCGAAAGAAAATTGTATTTCTTATAGTAATCTTTATAATTGTTGTAATGGAAATTCTCACTATGTTAATAATAAACATTATATTTGGTACGATGAATATGAAAAAATGTCTAAAGAAGAATTTTTACAGTGGATGTCTACACAATTAAACTGCGGCGGAGAAAAGCCTGTTATATGCACTAATAATGGAAAAGTATTTAAAAGTGCCACAAAAGCGGCTTTGTATTATGGATTTGATAAAACAGCAAGTGGAATAGTAAAATGCTGTAAAGGGAAATTAAATTCATATGGAAAGGATATAAATACTAATGAATTATTTATTTGGCGTTATTTAGGAGATTATATTTTAGAAAAAGATATAGAAGAATATTATAGATTGATTAAAGAAGGACTCCTTAAAGTATAGGAGTCTTTTTTGATGTATATAAGTATAAAGGAGAGGAATATGATATTATCATTAGATTGTTCCACAACGGCTATAGGATGGTCTATATGGAATGAAGATGATTTAATTGAATATGGTAGATTAATTCCTACTGTTGATAAATTAGAATGGCGTGATAGGATAAGAAATTTTATACCACAATTAAATGATATGATTAACAAATACAACCCAACAAAAATATATGCTGAAAATGTTCCTATGGGTGGAGCTGGTGGTAATATTGTACTTGCTCAACTATTTTGTTTACAAGGTGCTATTATGGGGCTTGTATATGAAAAAGGAATAGAAATAGAATATATCAATGTTGGTATGTGGCGTAAAAATATTGGAATTGGTGACGGTGATAAACAAAGAGACAGTAAAAAAGTTAGGTCTATACAAAAAGCGAATGAATTGTTTGGTCTTAAATTACCTTGCTTATTTACTAAAGGTGGAAATTATAAACCTTGTGGTTCTGATGATATATCTGATTCAATTTTAATTTACGCTAGTACAAGAGATAAATATAAAGTTCAAGAAAAGAAATTCGGTCGGAGGTGATTAGATGAGTGCTGATAATTTTATTGTCCAAGTCAAAGTCATCCCTAAAGCGCAAGAGTTTCAACAAGACTTACAAAATATAGCTGATAAAATTGTTGCTAATGTCAATGTAAAAATTAGTGGTCAACAAGGGGTTAAGGATTTAAACAAAGACTTAAAAGGTCTTGACAAAAATGCTAAACAAGCCACTGATTCAGCAAAGAATTTAGGTAATAGCTTAAATCAAGTTGACAAAGAATCAAAATCATTAGGTCAATCATTTGGTGATATTGTAACAAAGGTTGGTAAGTTTTATCTTGCTACAAAGCCTATTCAAATGATGCAACAAGCGTTTGATGAAGCATTACAGTCTGTAAAAGATTTTGATGATGCAATGACCGATCTAAGAAAAGTTTCAGACTTAGATGGTGAAGCATTAACTGACTATACGATTAAATTAGGTGAACTTGGAGAAGCTGTATATCGAAGCCGTACTGAGATGACAGAAGCGGCTGTGCTTTTCAAACAAACTGGTGCTTCTGATGAAGATGCGGCTAAATTAGCACAACTAGCAAACCTATATATGAACGTGGCTGATAATGAAATGACTGCCGCCGATGCGTCAGCTTATATCACAAGTCAGATGAAAGCGTTTAAAATTACCGCTGATGATGCTATAACAATTCTTGATAAGACAAATGAAGTCTCCAATCAATTTGCCGTTAGTTCAAGTGATATTAGTAGAGCCTTAACTACTTCTTCATCTTCATTGGCTGTTTATGGTAACGATATAAATGAAACAATGGCTCTTGTAACTGCTGGTGCAGAAATTATGACAGGTAAGAGCCAACAAGTAGGTCGTGGATTAAGAAGTATCGGTGCGAATATTTCTGCTTTGGCTTCTAGTGCTGGTGAATTGAAATTTCAAGTAAATGGAGCTACTGAAACAATATCTCTTATAGACGAAGAAACGGGAGATATGGTTAATACGTTTCAAGCATTAAGTGAAATTCATAAATACTGGGATAAAATGACAGCTAGTGAGAAAGCCGCATTAGCAACAACACTTGCCGGGAAAACCCAGCTAGACGTGTTTTCCAGTGTACTTTCCAACTTTAATACAGCAATAGAAGCAAATACTGTTGCAGTAGAAAGTAATGGGTCAGCATGGGAAGAAAATAATAAACGTGCAGATTCTATTAGCGCTAAATTAAATTTATTAAAAAGTCAATTTCAAGAACTTGTTTTAGGTAAAGGTGGACTTCAAGAATTTGCTAAGATATTATTGGACTTAAGCATAAATACATTAAAATTAGTTAATGATTTAGGTGGTCTTAAAACAATAATAACAGCATTGATTGGATTAGCTGTAGTTAATAAAGCAGACGCTATTGTATCTTTATTTAAGAACTTACCGTTGTTAATTACATCTACAACTACTTCTATGAAAGGCTATCTAACTGCTGTATATGCTACTATAACTGGTAATAAGGAATTGACAGCGGCATTAGAATTAGAAGGAATAGCTATAAATGGTGCGAAGTTGGCTTTTGGTAGTTTATTTGCGGTATTAACTGCTGGTATTGCTATATATAGTCGTTTAAAACAAGAGCAAGAACAAGCAACACAAAATGCTATTGACAGTGCAAATAGTTTTAAATCATATAGTGATACATTAGGTAATACTTTAAGTAAAATACAAAGTGAATCTACAACAAAATCACAACTTCTTGAAATCAATAAATCATTAAATGATTCTTATGATAACGAATCTGAAAAATTAAAAGATATAAATGATTTAAGGGCTGAGAACGTTGAGCTACTACATCAAGAGGCGGTTGCTAAAGCAGAACAAACTCAACATGAAATTGGAGCAGAAGCAACAAAACAAAGAAGATATTTACAATCTTCTAATATAGGTCAAGAATCTGATTATGAAAGGGTAGAAGGATTAACAGGAACCCCAGAAGAAAGACTTAAAAAGGCAACTGGATCATTAAAAGAATTTGAAGCAAATCAAGAAAATTTAAGTAATGCTGAATTGAGAAGATATTCCGCTTTAAGTTCTTATTATAATAAATTAAGTGCCGATGTTGAAAATGCTAAGAATGTTGTAGAAACTTATGATGAGGCACAAAAAATAGCCAACTCATCAACAGATGAATGGTCTAAAACAGTACAAGAAAATTCAGCAGAATTAGAAAATCAAGGAAGCCAAGTTCAATTCACTGATGAAGAAATACAACAATATGCAGATGATATGGGTATTTCTTTTGAGGAAGCTAAAGATCAATTAAAAAGTTTCAATGGTGGAATTGATGATACCGCTACAGATATTGATACATTAGCGAAATCAATAGGTGTATCAGTAGATGAACTTCAAAATTTTGCTGATACAATGGGTCTTTCTATTGACAGTGCGGCAGAAATCCTTCCTAGATTCAACGAATGGAATGAAGCTGTTGATGATATTCAATCATCTTATGAAGTTTTAACTCAGGCAGTTGAGGAATATAATGAACAAGGTGGCTATACCACTGATACTCTACAACAACTATTAGCTTTAGACCCAGCTTATCTTGCGGCTTTACAAGAAGAAAATGGTCAATTAACAATCAATACACAAATGTTAATGACTAAAGTACAAGCACAAGCAGAAGAAGCTAAACAAATCATTTATAATACTGCAATAGAAAAATTAAATGCTGTTGCTAGTGGTGAAGCCGGTAATGCTACGGAGACAGCAGGGCAACAACATAATAATGCTGTAGCTGGAATTGATGCTGAAACTGGTTCATTAAATGAAAATACTAAAGCTAAACTAGCTAACGCAGTGGCAGAAGCTAGAGGTCGTGGAGGCGGTGCGTCTGAGGGTGAAATAAACAAAATTTTGTCCGAGATGACCAATCAATTAAAAGCAGTTGACAATTGGGCGAATACTACTGCGAAAAATTTCTCTAAAGGTATGGGAAAAGCCGCAAAAGCTACAAACAAAGCTACCAAAGCCGTTAAAGAACAGAAATCTGCCACAGAGACTTTAAAGGATAAATACAAGACAGTAATCGACTTTATCATAAAACAATATGACAAACAGATTGACAAGATAAAAGAAGCTAAAGATGCCGCAATTAAATCTGTAGAATCCCAAATCAAGGCTCTTGAAAAGGAGAAGGATTCTAAGGTCAAGGCTATTGATGCTGAGATTACTGCTTTGCAACGTGAGCGTGATGCAAGAGAAAAGTATTGGCAAGACCAACTTGACAAACTTGAAAAAGAAAATGATGAACGTGAACGGAACATTGCTTTACAAGAGAAACAACAAGCATTAGCATTAGCCCAACAAACTAATGTCATGGTGCTTAAAGATGGTCAATTTCAATATACACAAGATGAAAGTGCTGTTGCTGGTGCTGAACAAGATTTAGCACAACAAGAAGACCAAAATGAATATGAACGTCAAAAAGAACTCATTGAAGAACTTAGAGATACAGAACTTGAATGGTATGATGAGCGTATTCAATCCTTAGAAGATTATAAAGATCAAGTTGAAGAGTATTATGAGAATCAGATTGAACAACTTGAAGAATACAAAGAATATCTTGAAGAATATTATGAAGCTCAAATTGAAGCATTAAAAGCCGAAAAAGATGCTGTCAACGAAACACTTGAAGAAGGTGTGGCTAACCAACAAGAATATTGGGATAAGATGAAGGAGCAGTTACAATCCTTTGTTGAAGAATGGAACGCTTTAGTTGGCGAAATGACATTCCCTAATATAAGTGGAAGTGGTATCAGCTTAAGTGCTGTCGGTGGTAAGATTTCTGCTTCAATGAACGGTAAATCCACAGGCGATAACAAAGTATCCGCTTATGCAAGTGGTAAAGGTTCAATCGGTGATTCTGAAATTGCTGTTGTAGGAGAAAATCCTAAGTATCGTGAGCTTGTAATCGGTTCTAAGCTGAACAATGACCAAGGTGTTGTAATGAATTTGAAACGTGGTAGCGGTGTTGTTAATGCTGGTACAACAAACACACTTGCTAGTATATTCAATTCATTAAACGGTCAAAAGTCAGTTGGTCAACCTGTAAGCAATAGTAATCAATCTATGAGTATTCAGATAGGCTCAATTAATTTACCAGAAGTAAAAGATGGTCAAGGATTTATTGATTATTTACAGAACTTTAGTGCAGATATTACACAACAATCATTTAGAAGAGCATAGATTTTGAGGGGTTGAAACATACCCCTTGTACATATTAAGGAGGGCATTTGTATGTCTATGGAAAAAGATAAAATTGCCTATGAGCAGTTATTACAAGGTATTCAATCATATGTCAATAAATGCCTTGAAGAAAGTAACCGAGATATTACAACAACAGGTAAGATTGTAGAGGTTGTTGAAGATGGTGGTTACACAGTTGAAATAAATGGAGTACAGTATTCAGATATTGATACAATAGGTGGAGAATGTACTTTAAATGAAATGGTCAAAGTAGTTATACCACAAGGTCAATATAACAATATGTTTATATTAAAAGGTGGTAGCGGTAGTAGTGGAAGTGTTACTCCAACTCCTAGTGTAAGTAGAGTATCAAGCGTAAATGGTAAAACGGGCGATGTTACACTTAATTATAATGACGTTGGAGCATTACCAAACAGCTATAAAACTAAACTAGACTTATGGGATTTAATAGTTAATACTGATGGTAGTTTGACTTTACAATATAATGGAGGTTGACAATGGCTCAAATTATTGACTTATTGAAAAATACAAGTTTTGAAGATAAAATGGACTTATTAATTAAAGCTATTTTAAAAGGAGAAAATTGGGATTATACCAAATTATATAATAAACCTAGTATCAATGGTAATACACTTGAAGGAAATAAAACTAATGCGCAATTAGGTATTCCTACTAAAACAAGTGACTTAACTAACGATAGTTGGTTTGTATCAGATAAAAATTATGTTCATACAGATAATAATTATACAGATTTAGACAAAATAAGTGTTTCATTGGTTAAAGATAAAGTTGACAAAATAGATGGTAAAGGTCTGTCTACAAATGACCTTACAGATGAGTTAAAAGCTGATTATGATGATGCCGTATTACAAGCTCACACACATAGCAATAAAACTATTTTAGATAATACTACTGCTAGTTATATAACAGAAGAAAAAACAAAGTTAAGTGGTATTGAGAACAATGCACAAAAGAACACTGTAATAGGTGTTAAAGGTGAAGTTGAAACCGATTATAGAGTTGGCAATGTAAATATCACAAAGAAAAACATAGGTCTTGGAAATGTTGCCAATGAACGTCAATGGTCTGCAACTAATCACCCTACTACAATGAGCGGTTATGGTATCACTGATGGAGCAAGTATCACAGATTATAATACATTAAAAGGTCGTGTAGGTACTAATGAAGATAACATTGCTATGTTAGATAGTGATGTCGAAGGTCTAACTACAGATGTAGACACGTTGAAAACTGATATGACTACTGTTAAAGGTGCTGTAACTACAATTCAAGGTAATTATGTACCTAAGACAAGAAAGGTTAATGGGAAGGCTTTAAGTGCTGATATTACATTAGTGGCAAGTGATGTTAAAGCAATTCCAACAAGTCAAAAAGGTACGTCTAATGGTGTTGCTGAATTAGATGCAAATGGACTTGTGCCTAGTTCTCAACTTCCAAGCTATGTCGATGACGTACTTGAATATGATACAAAGACAGACTTTCCTACAAATGGCGAAAGCGGAAAGATTTATATAGCAACTGACACAAATTTACAATATAGATGGACTGGAACACAATATGCTGAAATTAGTTCTAGCCTTGCTTTAGGTGAAACAAGTTCAACGGCTTATCGTGGTGATAGGGGTAAAATAGCTTATGACCATAGCCAAAAAACAAGTGGTAATCCTCATAAGGTTACAAAGAATGATGTAGGATTAAGTAACGTTCCTAACGTTGCTACAAATGACCAAACTCCGACTTTCACAGAATCGACAACTCTAACCAAACTTGTAAGTGGCGAAAAATTGTCTGTAGCTTTTGGTAAAATTTCTAAAGCCATTACAGATTTAATTAACCATATTGAGAATAAAAATAATCCACATAAAGTAACTAAAACACAAGTAGGATTAGGTAATGTAGGTAACTTTAAAGCGGTATCTACAGTTGCTTCACAAGGATTAACCGATACAGAGAAATCTAATGCAAGAACTAATATAGGAGCTGGAACAAGTAATTTTAGTGGTTCTTATGATGATCTTACAAATAAGCCAACCACATTTCCACCTTCCGCACATAATCATGACGATAGATATTATACTGAAACTGAAATAGATAAAAAATTAAATGGCAAAGTTGATTTATCTGCGAATGGCGTTAGCAAAGCTATTAACAAATTACTCACAGCACAGGCTGTCCCTACTGATGGGGATTATTATGTAGTTCAGTATGCTAATGGTGGAGAAACACATACTGAATATTATCGTAAACCAGTGAGTACCTTATGGTCTTATATAAAATCTAAACTTGCTAGTGTTGCTACTAGCGGATCTTATAATGATCTATCTGACAAACCAACTTTCTTAGCTGGTGGTTCACAAACAACAACATCAACCGCTGACAGTGGAAGTAATGTATTTACTTTTACAAAATCAGATGGAACAAATGCAACTTTTACAGTTAAGAACGGTAGCAAAGGTTCAACTGGCGCAAATGGTACTTCTGCTGGTTTTGGAACTCCTACCGCTAGTATAGATGACAATATAGGCACTCCAAGTGTAACAGTAACAGCGAGTGGTTCTAATACTGCTAAAGTATTTAACTTTGCTTTCAAGAATCTTAAAGGAAACACAGGAGCAACGGGAACTAGGGGGTCAGTAATTAACTATGGTACAGCTATTACGGGAACTTCAACAACTGCTACTGCATTTTCGGGTTCTGGGTTATCATCTTCTTTAGTTAATGATATGTATATTAATACTTCTACATTTTATTTATATAGATGTACTGTTGCTGGAAATGCGGCTAATGCTAAATGGGTGTATGTAGGAAGTATTAAAGGTGCAAAAGGTGACAATGCAACTACTACTGCAACTGGTACTGCGACTACTGCTGGTTTGACAAAACTTTATACTGATACTGGTACTGCAACTGATGGAACTATGACACAATCAGCAATAAGCAATAAATTAAATAATAAAGCACAAAGTGTTGTATTGGCATCAGACTCTAATCTAAATAATATTACAACACCCGGATTTTATAGTTGTGGTGGTGGAAATTCAATATCTAATAAACCATCTGGTGTAGATGCTATAGGACTTATTGTTGTTCATAACGCAAGTGGGTCATATTATACACAGATTTTAACAAATTCGACTAACTCAAACACTTATAGACGAACGTGCCATAATGGCACTTGGAGCAATTGGACACAGGACATATATACCGATACAAACACTTGGAAAGCTAATAGTTCATCATCTGAGGGATATGTTGCTAAAGGATCTGGTCAAGCAAATAAAGTTTGGAAAACTGATGCTAATGGCAACCCTGCGTGGAGAAATGATGATAATACAACTTATAAAGATGCTACAACTTCTGCTCATGGCTTGATGACTGCTACTATGGTGACGAAGCTTAATGGCATCGCCGAAGGGGCTAATAAGACTACTGTAGATTCTACATTAGATAGTACATCTACAAATCCAGTTCAAAACAAAGTTATCCATCATGCTTTAAATAATAAACTTTCAACAGATGGAACAGCGGTTAAAGCAACAGCAGATGCAAATGGTAATACTATAACAACTTCTTATGCAAGCACCATAGAAATTAATGGTAGTAAATTAATATTAAAATCAAAGAGTGGAGCAACATTAAAGACTATAACATTACCAAGCTCACAACCTACATGGAGTTAATAAAGGAGGAAAATTAAATGGCATTAGTTAAACCTATTGCACAAAGCATATCAGCATTTGACGCAACACAAGATAAGACATTTAGTTTTACCTCTAGTGGCGGTAGCCAAGTTGTTGCCAATAGGATTACAATTAGACTACAATCCGATAATAGTGTGGTCTATAAAAATAAAGTAACATCTTATCGGTTTGAACAAACTGTACCTAGTGGTACTTTAAAGAACGATAATTATTACAACTTCTATTTCAATACATTTGATGCAGATGACAATATGAGTGATGACAGTAATGTAATTCAGTTCTATTGTTATAGTGAACCTACATTCGGTTTCACAAATTTGCCATTGAATAATTTAGTTGAAAATAGTAGTTATACATTTAATGTAGCTTACAATCAAACAGAGGGTGAACTACTTAATTATGTCAAGTTTTATCTATATGACAGTTTAGGACAGACAGTTGATGAAAGCGATTTTTACTATGGTCGTGTCCAAATGCCTATTTACTTCTCACATACATTTGGTGGATTCGACAATACCGCAAATTATGAAGTAGAAGCTATTGCTACAACAGTAAATGGTATGACTGTTTCTACAGGTAAATATGCGTTTAATGTACGATACTATCACCCTCAATTATTTAATCTATTAGACCTAGAGAATAATTGTGCAAAAGGGTATGTAAATATCAAAAGTAATATAAATGTTGCTGATGGTGAAGTACCACCAGAATTTGACCCACCTACATATCTTGATTCATTAGCGGCTTCAAATCCACAAGATTATGTGCATTGGGATATACCATTCACTTATGAAGAAGGTCAAGAAATAAGTCTATGGGTTACGCCTAGTGCTTTAGACGTTTATCAATATGGTAACTGGGTAAAGTGGTCTAAAGGATTTCGTATTAAGCAAAATTTCACATTTACTGCATTTATGAAAACTGGTCGGTTTGGTGAGTTTGCTTTAATTGGAACTAGGCAAAATGGATTTATACTTAGCCTAGTTAGAGAAATTCCTTACACTGAAACGGAAGTAAAGGACAAGATTGTAGTTGATGGATATGTCAATGGGGTTAGAAAAGTTCATCAAGAATCCAATGCTGTTGATATGTTAAATCAAAAGTCAAAATATATGGTATGGTTCAGAAAGAACGGAGATTATTATGATGTAAGGCTTGAAGTATTAAGTCGTGGTACTGATACTTTGGCTTGGGATATAAAGGATATTGAATTTGAACGTCTTACTGATAAATGGTATGTTGGTGAAGATTACGCAATGGGTGAAGAATTTGTTGCGCAAGCTGATGATATGTCTAGTATATTCCCATTGTTTAACTTGATGCTATGGAACGGTATCTATGACTTTATGGATATTACAGGCAATGTATCAAGGAATTTCAACACAAATCAAAACCCTTATGATTATGATACGTTTATACAATGTGATTTTGATGGTAATATAAGTGGTAGTAATGCGAATGTATTGTTGTCCCAATTAAGATATGTCCGTATCAAGCGTAGAAAGAAAGGAACGTTTAAGTGGGTAACATTAAAGCAGTATGAAATTACTTCTGCCGAGGACTTAGAATCTATCTTAATGCAAGATTATTTTGTGCCTACAGATTATGATGCTGAATATGCTATTGTCCCTGTATTAGATGGTGACGTTGAAGGTGACTATGCTATCAATGGTATTAAGACAAAGTTTACTAATGTAACCATAGCAGACGCAAATACAGCATTTAGTTTTAGAGGTAACATAATATACAATGGTGATACTAAGAACGCTCCTATGGCTACATACACGCCTTTAAAGGGCAAGTATGCTATCATAGAGAAGAACAGTGAACTTGATTATTGGAGTGGTTCAATTACATTAACAGTATTAGGATATAACTTTGACAAAACAAAGAGAATAGATAGAGCAGATGTTGTAAGAGAAACAAATGATTTATGTGAGTTCTTAAATAATACAACTGCTAAGATTATAAAGGATTGGAATGGAAATATTCGTCTAGTACGATTCACAGGTAGTCCACAAGTGTCATATGCTAATCCATATGGCAATGGTATTGCTTATGTAACTGCTACTTGGGTTGAGCAAGGTGAATATGACAATCAATACGATTTATACGCAAATGGTCTAGTAGACTTAGAATAATAGAAAGGAGAAAATATGCCTACACAAGCGGAATATAATTTGGCTAAACAAAGGCTACGGGTTAAATATTTTAAGATAAATTTGCTTAATTATCAATTTCAAGATGTTGGTGAATTAACAGGTGATACGATTGAAACACCAAGTTTTACGATTGATGCAAATTCAGATATTCGTAGGACTTGTAGTATAGTATTTACTCCTAGAGATAGTTCTTTCGATATTAGGCAAGGAAACAAAATTTGGCTTGACAAATATGTTCAAGTATTTGTCGGTCAAAAAGATATGAGAACAAATAAGATAGAATATACTAATATGGGGATTTATTTAATAAATAATCCCCAACGTGTATATTCTGCAACAGACAATACTTTAACAATTCAAGGTGTTGATTTAATGGCTAGAATGACAGGTTTAAGGAATGGTAATTTACAAGGAATACCATACTTAGTCCCACAAGGCTCAAATGTTCGTGTTGCAATTATAGCTTGTCTTGAAATAGCTGGGTTTACAAAATATGTCGTTGACGAATGTGAAATTGATACACCTAATGATATTAAAATTGATGTAGGTGGGACAATTTATCAGATATTGACAAAATTAAGGGATATACTACCGAATTATCAGATGTATTTTGATGTAGACGGAGTATTCCATTACAACAAAATCCCTAGTGGTAAGAATGAGCAAGTTATGGTTGATGATGATATATGGAATGTGAATGTGGTCAACTATCAAAAAGCAACTAGCTTTGAAACGTTAAAGAACTCTATTGAGGTGTTTGGCAAGACGCATGATATTAAGAATTATGGCGGTCAAGCAACTATTGATGGAGATACATATAAAATTTCTATAGCTGGGGTTAAGAAGTTAAGGAAAAATACAAAGATAGGGTTTAATACAAATGTTGACTTAGGACAGACCAAGAAATTATCAGTGACAACAACTAAGAATAAAGTAAATAGTTCTACAGGCGAGGTTACAACAGAAACAACAACTGAAACTTATCCTATTAGAACTGAAAAGGGTATTGTACCGACATTTAAAGACAAAGACACTTACTATGTGGTAAAGTTTGTGTTCGGTACTGACCATTGGGAATTTACAAATGTTCAACAAGTAGAGAATCCTGTTGTTGCCGTTATCAGTGATGATGTTTATATTATCAATGATGCAAGTGTTGTAGAATTAACAGACGGTATGACATATACATTTAGGACTCCAAAGACAGGGTGTGAGAATGTATACTTACCTTATTTCAGAATTAACAATTTAAAGAAGTTAGAGATTAAAAACACTGTCAAGTTAAGGAATGATACAACTTATACATTGAAATATTTTGAAGCAAGTGAATATGACCAAGAGAAATATTTTCAATTTATGGGTGAGGTAACTCCATACGCTCAAATTAAAGAAGAAAATCCTGATAGTCCATATTATGTTGGTGGGTCTGTTGGAGAGATTCGGCAAGTGTTACAAGGTGGAGATTATGATAATATCTACACAAGTGACTTGGCTATGGAAAGGGCGAAATATGAGTTATATAGGTTATGTAGATTACAAGACAGCGTAACAATAAATACCATTCCTATTTACTGGTTAGATGTAAATTGGTTAATAGAGATTACTTTACCCAATAAATATGGAATAGAAGAAAAAGAGTTATACATGATTAAATCTATTAACATAGGGAATGGACTAGGAGCTACTCAAAGTATTACTGCTTCAAAATATTATCCATTTTATGATGAGTAATTATATATAGTAAAAGGACAGTGGGTTGCAAACTATTTTCTAATGCCCTTATTAGAATTACTTTTACTATATCTATATCTATAAAAGGAAAGGGCTGTACAATGAACAATAAAAAAGAAAAAGAAGAAGAAATTTGGAAACCAATAGTTTCATTACAACAGTACAATAAATATTATGAAATTTCTAATTTTGGCAATGTTAGAAATAAAAATCATTATGTTTTAAAACAACAAAAGGGAAAACATAATGAATATAGACGTATTATGTTAATTAGAGGGTGTTCTTTTGCTATACATAGGCTTGTAGCAGAAGCTTTTCTTGACAAAGCAGATTTTAAATATTGTGATTATGAAGATATTAGCAATATTGATTTAGATAAATTAAAAATCAATCATAAAGATGAAGATCCTTCTAATAATTACGTGGATAATCTTGAGTGGTGTACGGATAGTTATAACTGTTCTTATGGTACAAGAAACGAAAGAAGAGCAGAAAAAATGAGGATTCCAATAAAACAATATTCTTTAAACGGAGAATTTATTAAGGATTGGGATGGAGCTTATATAGCGAAAAAAGAATTAAATTTCAAAACAGACACTCATATTATAGAATGTTGTGAAGGCAAAAGAAAGACTGCCTATAAATATATTTGGAAATATGCTAATTATGATGAAGAATAAAGGAGATTTTAATTATGGCAAATGAATCAGTATTGTTTAAACGTGGTGATAGTGCTACAATTACTAGCACACCAGTAATAGACGGGCAAATACTTTTTGATACAAGTGGCAATGGAAAAATGTACTTAGATAATGGTACAGATAGACTAGAGATGGGTGGAGCAGTTACAGTTGACGCTTCTCTTTCTAAGACTTCTACTAATGCCGTTCAGAATAAAGCAGTAACAGGTAATATCTTAAATAGTTTAACAGAAGTTGATGCGGCTACACAACAAAATACAATTGCTGGTGCTTTGGCATTAAAAGAGGCAAACAGTGTATTAAAAGAGACAAATAGTAATTTGGGCGGTTGTTCATTTGAGCAGGAAGGAAATGATTTCTATATCACAGGTGCTGATTCAGTGCGAAAAAAATTGGGTAATCCAGATTTTAAAGCATTAGACTGTGGTTTAGTTTCGTGGAAAAAGGGCGAATTTGGGCAATGGCATCACGGGTATCACTTCACAAAAGTATCTGAAATCCCTGATTTCGGGGCTATGGTACACGGAAAAGACTTTTTTATCGAAGTGTACAATGGAGGAACTGAACAAGTACACGCTAGTATTGAAATTAGCTATGTGCGCCATAGCGATTCCGAGCTTGTTATGACTTCCGTAAATGGACTAAACTCTTTGGCGGTAAAGGTCTACTATGCAGTAAAATAGGAACATTTTAATAACACAGATGAGTCTTTGCAATGAATCTTCTTAATAAAACTTGCAAAATTTTTATACTATTCTTCTTTGGTGGAATAATGTAAAGTACACATGGAGAAAGTTAAAACGACCGAACTATATTATCTTACTATTTGTGAAGAAGACGTTCGGTGTATATATAAATCGTTATGTTAAAAGAAAGGAGTTTTATATGTCATATATAAAATTTTTGAATAGTGATGAACACTTAGATGGCGTTGTTAGAGTTATTGATGAACACAACATTGAGGTTACTGGTTGCAATCAAAATCTAAGTGGTCTACAATGGTTTACAGATAGTGATATTATGTTTGGTGATTATAGCAAATTCAAATATGACTACGGTGAACCAAATTTAGGAGATAAAGTATATAAATATACGAATGATAACCATAAGTGGAAGAAGCCTATTTACACTACAACATTTAATGTTAATGGTGGTGGAACTGCTCAAGGGGCTTTAACACAAAAGGTTGCAAAGTATGAGGATTTAGTCATCCCTACAATTACAACAGAAGAAAATTATTTGTTTGATGGTTGGAATCCTGTAATCCCTGCAAGTGGAGATATTACAGAGAACCGAACATTTACAGCAGAGTTCACTTATGTTGAACCATTAGAATCTGTAAAGACTCGTAAAGTTGATGAAATGAATCAAATTCAACAACAGACTATTGAGAATGGATTTAACGCAACTTTAACGGATGGGACAGTTGAACATTTCACTCTTACAGGACACGACCAAACATCATTACTTGGTTTAGCTGGTCAAGTTCAAGCTGGAATTGAACAAATACCTTGGCACACAAGTGACCATGATGAACATTGTAAATATTATTCTAATGCTGATATGAAAATTATTACAGATACAGCTACTTTTTTTGTGACTCTACAGGTAACATGGTTTAGAGATTTAAGAATTTATATTAATAGTTTGCAAACTAAAGAAGAAGTAGAAGCTATTGAGTATAATATCATCATTCCAGAAGAGTATCAAAGTGAAGTATTAAAAGATTTGTTAAAGTCTATGGAGAAATAATATGAGTTATGGTAAGGACATTAGCGGAAGACGGTATGGGAAACTTGTTGCCATTAAGCCGACTGGTGAAACAAAAAATGGTAGGAAAATTTGGTTGTGCCAATGTGATTGTGGAAATACAAAAACTACAACTGTGACAATGCTAAATAGTGGAAAAACTTCTTCTTGCGGTTGTTATAAAATTGAAAAAGCAAGATCTGATTCAACAACTCATAATAAGAGAAATACTAGACTTTATACAATATGGAGTCATATGAAAGATAGGTGTTATAATCCTAACAGTAAGATTTATAGATTTTATGGAGAAAGAAATATAATTATATGTGATGAATGGAAAAATGATTTTGAAGCGTTTTATAATTGGGCTATAAATAATGGCTATGACGATTCGTTAACGATCGACAGAATAAATTCTTTTGGGAATTATGAACCAAGTAATTGTAGATGGATTACCATACAAGACCAACAAAGAAATAGAACAAATAATAGATTTATCACATATAATAGTGAAACGAAAACTCTTTCCCAATGGGCTACAGAGTATGGGTTCACGTGGGAACAATTAAGAGATAGAATTGATAAATTAGGCTGGGATTTTGAAAAAGCAATTTTGACACCAATACACAAACATAAAATAGGAAAATGATATGAAATATATATTAGGTAAATTAGGCTTATTCATATCTGTAGGATTCACTTATTATATGCTAGAATGTTTCTTCCGAGGATATAGTCATTGGTCTATGTTCTTACTTGCTGGATTTTTAGGATTATTCGTAATAGATGGTACGAATGATATATTGTCGTTTGAATGTGACTATCTTATGCAAGTGTTAATTGTAACAACCCTTTGCACAATAGCAGAGGGTTGTTGTGGTTTAATTGTAAATGTATGGTTAGGATTAAATGTATGGGATTATTCCAATATGCCTTGGGGAACATTTTTCTTTGGACAATGTAATATTATATTCTGTCTTGTGTGGATGGCTTTAGTTGGCTTGTTTGGAATATTTTATTGTGATGGATATGATTATTATATAATGAAGATTGATCCTTGTCCTTATTATAAGATATTCGGCAAGGTCTTTTTACGTTTCAAAGAAAGGAAGGACATATGATAGAAGATTTAAGAAAGATTATTACAGATATGAGAGCAAATGGTTTGTCTTTAAATACATTGATACGAATAGTAAAAGAAATGTATCGTGTAAAGTAGAAAGGAGTACATATTATGCAAGAAGCAATTCAATTATTAGGATTATTAGGATTGGCTGTTATTAGTAACACTTTAGGTGGAACGTATGTTAATGTAAATATTAAGGATTTTAAGTTCGATTGGAAGAAATTAGTTAATGGTATCGCAAAGGCTTTAATGATTGCCTTTATGTTCTTATCATTAGCTTATATTTTAGACCAAATTCCTAGCTTAATTGATGTTTTAGGTATGCAACCTAAGGCTATGATTATTAGTGCTATCAGTATTTATGTTGCTAAAACAGGTCAACACCTAATTGATATTTTTGGAATAAAGAAAGATGAAGTAAAAAAGGTCGAAGATAACATTCAAGACAAAATTGAAGAAGAATATATGGATAGATAGGAGGCGGTAATATGACAGTTAAAGAATTTCTTGATAAGATTGTTGATAACACCGTCTTAGACTGTAATAGAAATAATCTATTGCCTAGTCCTACATTAGCTCAAGCAATTATTGAGAGTAGGTATGGTACTAGCACATTAGCAACTCAAGCAAACGCTTTGTTCGGTATTAAGGCTAATTCTAAGTGGACAGGAAAGACATATTCTATCAATACAAAAGAATATAAAAATGGTCAATATGTAACTGTTGTAGCCGCATTTAGAGCCTATGATAGTTGGGATGAGTCTATTATTGACCACAACCAATTTCTATTGAAAAATAAGCGTTATAGCAATCTTGTAGGGGTACGAGATTATAAGGAATATTGTAAACTAATTAAACAAGATGGATATGCAACAAGTCCGACTTATACGCAGACATTGATTGATTGCATTGAAAAATATAATCTTGCTCAGTATGATGTTATTACAGAAGAGAAGAAGGATGAAGAGGTAATTGAACCTACAACTCCATTCGTCAAAAGAAAGTTTAATGTTCACGCTGGTCATAATCCTAGCGGTATGGTTGCTTGTGGTTCTATCGGATATTTAGATGAGTCTACAGAAAACAGGAATGTATGTAATGGTCTTATTACAGCGTTGACAGATATGGGGCATATTGCTTATGACTGCACTTGCAATGATGGAACAAGTCAAAAGGATATTCTACAAAAAATTGTTGCTAAGTGTAATTCACATGAGGTTGATTTAGATATTTCTATTCACTTTAATGCCATTAGCAAAGAAACTGAAAAAGATGGTGTAACCAAGGGTGTAGAAGTATGGATTCATCCTAATAGCAGAGGGACTGAAACTGAAACAACTGCAAAGGCTATTTGTAGTGCTGTAGCTAATTTAGGATTTACTAATCGTGGTGTCAAGTATAGCAACGGTTTATATGTATTAAAGAATACAAAAGCTTCTGCTATGTTGATCGAATGTTGCTTTGTAGATGACCCCGATGATTTTGAACTGTACGATTGTGGAAAGATGGTTAAAGCCATCTTATTAGGTCTTACTGGTTCTGAGGGCGTTGATAAGCCACAAGTTGAAGATAAGGATTATTATTACACTGTCGTTGTTGGATATTATGCAAATGAAAGCGGTGCTTTGACATTAAAGAAACAACTTGAAGATTATGGATATTTGTTAAATCCTAATGAAGATGAGTTACATAAAGGAATTGTAACAAGTGTACAAAAGATTCCAAAGGAATACTTAGGATAGTATTATGGGGAGAGGTCTTAATTGACTTCTCCCCATTTTTTTACTTTTTTAGTATTTTAAGAAGCATAGAATATAATTTATAAATAAAACTAGAGTGCCATTTATCAATCTTTTGTTGAAGTTTTCGATTGTAGTCATCTACAAATTCAACAAATTCTTTGTACTCTTCTTCTGTAATAGGTTTATTCTCCATTTGTTGAACCGAATCCTCCATTCCTTTTTGCTGTAATTTTTCCTTCCTTTGCAAGATAATATTTAGTGAAAATACCTTGTGCAAAAGCATCGCCTCGTTTTAGATTGATAGTTTTATCATCAAGTGTACTATTAGTTATTTTAATAAAAATATGTCCTTCATTGTCAGAATAGAAATAATCTTCATCAACAATTCCAACAGTATTATTTAATTGACAGCGATACTTAAAACCAAGACTGCTTCTAGGATAGATTTGTAGCACATAATTCTTCTTCATCTTACATCTAATACCTGTAGGAATCTTAACTGTTGTATTAGGTACGATATTCAAATCAATAGGTGTATAGAAATCATACCCTGCACTACCACTTGTAGCACGTTGAGGTAGTTTGATTGAATCATAAAATGGTTTGATAAATGAATCTAAGTCAACTGTTTCAATAGTTCCATCTTCAAGTTTTCTTGTTGTTTGTAGATTAAATGTCTTAACAAAGTCGTTAAAAAATTGTTCGTATGATACCTTTTCAAATTGTGCGATTGTTCTAAATAACATTATTTTTCCTCCTATGATAAGATCTTACTTCCAAAATGCCATTGATAAACCATAATAATGCAGTGATAATACACAATACTATAGAAAATATAGTAGGTACTAGAAATGCACAGATTATAGCTAATAATGACAATGTAATAATGATTAACATAATGATTAAAACCACACTGTCTCCTTTACTTCACTTGCATATTCAAATTAGTTACAATTTTAGCACCATTGATTTCTTTGCCACTTTTAATGTCTTTCTTTAATGCGGTTTTATCTGCTGATACTTCAACCTTTTCCTTGATATATTCTTTAGGTAATGCATCCATATCATATACATCAACAGAGTCAGACTTACGATATGACAGTTTCATTCTAGGTGTTTCCATCTTAAATTTATTAAGACCATCTGTATCAACAACACCATCTTCATTAGTATATTTCATACGGATATAATTGTCAATACGGTTCTTAATACGTTCAGCTAAATTTTCCTTAACCTTTCTACGTTGTGCAATGTTCTTTTCTTCTGTCTTAAATGCTTCAATGTCTGCTTGTAAATTCTTGTAGAAACACATTGAATTTTCAATCTTTTCATTTAAAGCCATTTGAATTTCATCAAACTTAGCGTTAAAAGAATACTCACCAAGTAATTCTCCCGTGTCAGGGTCACACATATAATCTTCTAATACTCTTAGCCGATAATCAATTTCATATAAATTAGCCATATAGTTTCTCCTTTCTTAAATAGTAAACCTTTTCATTTCATCATAGAAATGAACAATTTCATCTTCATTTACCGAATGAATAACTACCACTGTAGGTTGAGTAAAGTCTAAACTTAAAACGCCTATCAAACTCTTTGCATTAATCACATAATGGTCTTTAATCATATCAATATTTGATTCAAATGATGTTGTAATCTTAATAAATTCCTTTAAATCTTCATATTTTAGCTTAATCTTTATACCATTCACTGCAATCAACTCCTTCCTTAATTTTTGCATGAATCCATTTTGTAGTTGTTGTGCTACTCCAAGAAGTTTTTCCACCGTCAAAAGTGATTATCGCATTATTTTCTTTGTCATATCCTGCAAAATATCTTTTGATATTGTTTCTCTCGTTAATATCCCAAACATAAACAGGTGTATCAATGGGAACTTTACTCCAATCAATTTCACGTTCTTTGTATTCTGAATTAGCCCATTCTTTTATAACTTTTTCGCATGTTGTTTTACCATCATAAAAATCACAAAAACCACACTCACTGATAGAATTACAGGGACACAATATTCCGTTTCTCATACCAACGGTGCAACCATTACAAGCGATTTCAACAATTTCTTTTGCATACTTTTCTTTGTTTAACACAATATATTATCTCCTTTCATATTCATATTTGACTATTTTACTGATGGATATAAAACAACTTCGATATTGCCACTTTCTTCATTTGTAGTAAACTTAATGACAGTAACATACCTTTTACGGATTTCATCCAATGTTTCTTTACTTAAACCATTTTCTTTGTAAATATTGAAGTCATCACTTTTAAGTCCAATAGGTTTAAGAATAAGTGTAGCTGTTTTCATAATTATCTCCTTTCATATTGCCAACCATTATTAGTTGTATAATAAATATTTCTTATACCAAGTTCTTCAAGTCGTTTAGAACAAGCATTACATGGTTTTGTAAGCCGTGTAAGCCTTTTACAGCCTTCTTTTTTTTCACTATACACAAATATACTACACTTGCTTAAATCACCCTTAAATGACCTTGTGGCATGTTGTAGAGCCATAATTTCAGCATGTAAATAAGGTTCGTGTTCTTCACTAATATACTCTCTTTCTCCACTGTGCTCTCTATACTTATTGTATTTCATTTGACAAGGATGAGTTTTTTTAGTGTTCCACCCTATTCCTACGACCTTGTTTTTATACATTATGACAGAGCCTATATGTATATTCTTTTTATTGTAATCACTAAATTCACTTGCACTTTTGGCTAACTTAAATCCACGTTCTATGTTCATAACTATCTCCTTTACTATGAACATATTATACCATAGAATTATTAATTTGTCAACCCATATTTGTTAATCATAATACACACATAGTCCTCTGGTATCATGGTTTAATTTTCTAATTCTTGCCTTGTCAAATATATTCTCCTTTTACATGACCACTTAACACACCTTTAGATTGCAGATATTCCATCCATTCCTCAACTTGTTCATATACAATTAAAGCTGGTTCAAATGTAGGGTTTTTGTGAAGCATAAATTGATAATCATAAGGTTGACAAAAATCTTCATCTAATACATCAATGCGAATATCTGAACCGTCTTTAGGAATTGATACACTAAATGAAATATCAAAACCTCTATATCTTTTTGTTTGTGGAAATTTAATAGGTCTACAAAAGTACCAACTTGGTTCATAATGATTAGTAAAGCCAATTTCTCTCATCTCTTTATCTGATAAAATATGTGCTTTGATTTTAGCGTTTATTCCATGACTATTTACTTCTACTTTTTCATCAAACATAAAATCACCTCCTTTATGATATGTATTATACCATATAAGGAGGTGATTGTCAAGTATTATTTATGCTTTACTCTCATTTCTACTTCTTGTTGTTTTCCTTTATTAAATGCACTCTTATAATCTCCTGTTAAATATCCTGTTACCCTTCTAAGTCTTCTAATACTATGGCTTCCACATTCAGGACAAGTGTCATTTATATCATCAGTATAACCACAATCATTACACATATCGTTTGGAACATTGATAGCAAAATATGGAATATCTTTATCCATAGCATAATTTACAATAGTTTCAAGTGCTTGTAGATTATTCTTAACGGAGCTATCTAATTCAACGTAAGTAATACAACCAGCACTACTATAACCAGTTAATTGAGATTCAATATCAATCTTTTCAATAGGACTCATATTAATCCATACTGGAACGTGCATAGAATTTGTGAAAAATTCTTTGTCAGATACATTAGGAATGTCACCATATTTATCTTTGAATTTCTTCATAGATGTATAACAAAGATTCTCAGCAGGAGTAAAATATACACCGAAATTTAATCCATATTCATGTTTATTACCTAAACTATCTGTATATTGATACCTTTCTTTTTTAAACTCTGCACATCTATCTTTGAATAATTTTTCAATCTTTTTAGCTAATTCCATACCCCTATCAGTAGTATGGTCACAGCCAATAAGAATTTGTAAAGTTTCAGCAAGACCAATTTGACCGATTGCTAAAGTTCCATGTTTCAATGCCGAAATAATTCCTTCTTCTGGAATATATCCAGCCATTACATTATTTTCATACATAAACTTAGCTGAATCGGGTGATTGTAAACAAATCCAATTAAATCGCTCAATGAGCATATCTTTAGCTTCATGGATTTTTTTATCAAGTTTTTCCAAAAATAAGTCTTCTAATTTTCCTCCATTTTCATTAAAATAAGAATCTTTTGCCTCCATTGCAATAGTAGGCATAATAATTGTAACAGGACAAATATTGCCACGACCATCTTTTAATTGACCAAATCCATTTACGTCATATCCATTTGCTGTACGACATCCCATGGTAGAAAAGTACGTAGTGGGGTCATTTTTATCATATCCCTCATTTCCACTCCAATCTACATTAGCATAGTTTGGATATAATCTCTGTGCCGTTGACTTTAATGCAAGCTGGAATAAATCATAATTAGGATCTCCCTTATACCTATTTACACCTTTCATACATTGAAAAATACCACATGGGAAAATGCTTGTTTTATGAAATTTCCCAACACCTTTAAGACTACCTTCAAGTAATGCTTTAGTTACCATTCTACCCTCTGGTAAAGTGCAAGTACCATAATTAATAGATGTAAATGGTAACTGATTACCGCTTCGTGATTGAAGTGTATTAAGGTTATGATACATTCCTTCGACAGCTTGTTGCAATTCTTTTGTTGTCATATCCATAGCATATTGATAAGCTTTAGGTGCTACATCTGTATATTCATTAATTGGCGTTGTATCATTCATTTTTTCTGTAAATTCTCTATATAAAGGATTTAAAGATTCATTAATATATTTTAGCCCATCTTTATAATGTTTATAAAAACTTTTTCTTACATAAGGAATCATAGTCCAATCAATATGAGTTGCACTAACGCCACCAAATTGTTGTAATGATTGTAGCTGGAAAATAACTGCTACAAGTTGAAATGCCGTACCAATAGAATTAGCAGGTCGAACATCTGTTTGTCTTGTATTAAATCCATTAGCAAGTAAATCATCAAATGGAATAGATAAGCAATTATGTGAGCCTACTACATAACTGTTTAAATCATGGACATAAATCTCGTTGTTTATATGATTGTTTCTTGCCATTTCAGACAAATAATCTTCCAATGCAATTTTCTTTAATAAAGCATCACTAGCTTCTCCAACTCTGCCACCAAAAGATTTTTCGTCAACATTAGCATTTTGATTTTGTACACTTGAAGCAGATAATTTTTCATTTAGTTCTTTTCTAAAAGCACTATTCCTATCTCTAATTCTGTTTCTTTCTGCTCTGTAAAGAATATATGCTTTAGCAACATCCTTTCTATTTGTAGCCATTAGTTTCTTTTCAATAATATCTTGAATTTCTTCAACTTGTAAATCCTTAGATTTATCAATTTTTTCAATATCTAATGCAATAGAATGGATTTTTCCTAAAGATACTTCTGTTAATTTACCATCTACTTCTACAAAAGCACTTTCCATAGCCTTGATAATCTTTGCAATATTAAATGGTTCAATTTTGCCATCACGTTTAATTACATTCATCTAATCCATATCTCCTTACAATCTTCTTCATCATTACTTTCCATAAATTCCATTTGTAATAATTCTTTATTTATTTTATCATAATCATTTAGTCCATATTCCTCACATCTTATCTGCCCTCCTTCAAACCATAATAGAGCAATTCGTTCATATGGTTGCTCTAATAAATATTCTTTTAGTGTCATTAGTAATTATATCCTCCTTTCTATTTATAAAATGTATGACCACTTTCATCTGTGAATTGTTTAGTCCAGCCATTCCATTCGTTAGGACTACAATCACTTCTAAAAGCAATACAACCGTTAGTAGTGTCTTCTACCATGTAAGCATACAACAACGCATATACAGTTGAATCACTAATATTATCACGACCATAAGCAAATTGATTCTTTTGTGTAATCAATTCAACAGGGTCAGTTGGAAATTGGTCTGATTCAATCCTGTTTAAGATTACATTGGCAACGTTTACTTTACAATCAAAACTTGCTTCATGTGCTTCGGTTTCAATACATTTAAGCATCATGGTAATTTCACGCTCTGTAAATACATCATAAGGTGTTTCTGGCAAATCATTAAGTTTATAAATATTGAACAGTGCATTGTAATATAACTGAAACCATACATATTTATCTTGGTCTTTGATGCTTTCAATTAAATATAAGAAATGCAAACACTCTTCATTTTCTCGTTCACTTTGATTATACTCCATTTCAGAACATTTGTCAACATATTTATCATTTAGTTCATTATAGTTAATACTTGACCTTTCAATATCCCCTTGTAAGCTCGCATTAGTCAATTCTAGAGCTTCAATTTGTTCTTGCTTAGACTTTATTGTATAGCCCATAATCATGAAAATTAGAGTCAATAAAACGATTCCTACGCACTGAATAATATTATACTTCTCTGTCTTCACTTTCTTCTTCTCCTTCTTAGTCTACTTGAGTAATAGGAACTTTTGTTTCTTCACATCTCGTCATCAGTTCTTTTAACCATGTATCACGTTCAGCATTGCCATCAATCAACAAAGCATCATTATATGTAGCCATATCACCAATATCAATTTGCATAATTTTAGAACGTGTATCAGCAACATATAATAGATTTCTATTCAACATTCTTTTGTGGCTAGGACTGACTATATTTAATACATATTTAGCCTCTGACCCTTGGCTTGCGTGGACACTAATACAATATGCCAATAATAAGTTTTGTAATTTAACTTTATCAAACACAATCAGTTCTTCATCAAACTGAGCAACAAGTTTCTTATCATCAAGTTCTCTAATAATACCATCTTGACCATTAAATACACTTGTTAAAGCAACGTCATCTAAACTTAACATATTATCAGATTGTTCAATTTCTTTCCAAGAATCATATGGCAATGCTTGGTAGTCATTTTTCTTATTTAGTAATTTATCCCCAACTCTGAAAGAAATTGTGGTTTTGTCTTTATCGACTTTTCTATCTAAGTGCGTTTCATTAGGCTTTGGAGGATTAACTTCTGCTTGAATTGCATTGTTAATTTTATATGAACCTTCATCTCCTACGTTAAATGGACTTAAACAAAGTATATCATGTGGTTTAACTCCTTTAGATAATAGTTTATTGTACTGTTCTACAATAGTGTCAAAAATATTATCAGTTTGAACAAATTTGTAATTGTTATATACACTATATTCATTGTTATGTACTTTTACTATATCATTATCAAAGAACTGCTTTCCTTGTCTTACGTTTGTGGCAACAAATATGCCACCATCGGTATCATATCTAAAGATTTCATCAAGAGTAATCATAGGAACTTTGCCGCTATTGATTAAATCATTAAATACACAACCAATTCCTACTGGCATTAACTGAGCTGGGTCGCCAACAAGAACAACTCTGATATTTGGATTCTCAATTACATTTAACATCATAAGAAAAGTAGGTAAATCTGTCATACTCATTTCATCTACAATTAAAACGTCAGTAGAAATTTCACCATCTCTCAATGCTTTTCTATGAATAGTGCTTGCTCGACGATTAACGGACTCTGTAATCCTACGTGAAGCCTTCCCAGTCGGTGCTAATAAAGTATAAGTCATTCCATTGCTTTCCATTAGTTTAATAATTCCACGAATTGAAGTCGTTTTACCACTACCACTATATCCTGCTAGAATCATAAAATTATATTTACAGAACATTTCAAGAGCTTTACCTTGTTTTTCAGACATTGTAAAATCATCAATAGTAGTATATTTTGTCCAATCAATATCAAGTTGTGTGCTATTTGATATTTTATCATTTACAAAATCAGCAACTTTACATTCGCCTTGATAAGTAGACATAATGCTTAAATCTTTAGACTTCTCATCATAATAGAATAAATCATTATTCATTGCCGTAGACACAATTAAAGGCTCAAGCTCAGGCACATTATACTCTTCCATGATATAATAATATAAATCATTTCCATTAAGTCTTGTACTGCCCTCTTGTTCATTTCTTTCCAACACACTTAAAATCAAATAAGCACATCTCATTTCACTTACTTTTAAGTCTTTTCTTAATTCCATAATCATTCTGTCAGCAAATTCAAAAGAACGGCCAAGTGTTGAGATTAAGACTTTATAAGGATTTGATTGAATTTCTTTTGCAATATGTTCTTCATCAAGATATTCTTCAATTAACTTCTTGCAATCAGAAATATCTAACTTCCATTCTTTTAATTTGTTCATAATATTAAGATACTTATATTTTGTATTTAATTCTCTAATATAAGCATTTAATCTACATTCGCCAACATTGTAAATTTTGTTTAAATCAAATGCTTCCTTCCCCTTAGTTAATGCAAGCCATATGAAATTTTCGTAAGCATCTAATACATAATTTGCTTGAGAAGAAGTGGTAATTTCTTCAAGAATTTCTTGCGAGCGTTCTCTTGTTAAATGCTCAATTTCTTCCATATTGATTGATGGTGCTGAAACAACTCTGTAATTTGTTCCATATTTATCTGTAGATAGTTCTTCTACTTCAAGTTCATATTCCTTGCCCTCTGATAAATAACTAAGCTCCCCTTTTAACGTAATACAAAAATATTGATTTAATTTCAAACTATCGGGGAATGGAGGAATAGGTGAAGCTCCAAATATAAAGAAATCGTTATTTTGAAATACTTTCTTTGTTATTTTAAATTTTGCTTTAATTGTTTCACTCATAATATTTATATTTATTCTCCTTCTTTTTATTTACAACTTTAAATCCTTTTCTTGCTTTATATTTGTCACAGGTCTGACATAATTTCTTCTGTTCAGCATTTCTTCCTTTGTCACATTTACCTTTACAAATATAATAGATACAAGGTGCTAATCTTTCTTTAGACATAAAAAATATCTCCTTTCATTGATATAGTAATTATACCATAAAAGAAGATATTTGTCAAGTCAAAATTTACTATTTTAATTCAAAATATTTATTATAAATCTTATTCCATTCTGCTTGTGTAATTCCACCTCTATCATATTTTTCTTCTAAATTGTAAAGGCATTGTGCAAGATAACGGTCTGTATGCCAATTACCAAATAAAGGTTCATATTCATTATTGATAAGTACACTTAATTGTCCCCCAAATGTGCTTGATACAGATATTCTACCTTTTAAGTATTGACATAACTTGGCTTTGGTCTTATCAGAAACATTATAGCCACGTTTCTCCATTTCTGTAATGACTAAATTACAATACAATCTAAAATGATTCAAGTCATAATTCATAATAGGATTGATAAGAATGTGATTAGTTGCCCCTTTTTCATAAATATCTTTAGCAATAGCAACACATTCTCTTAACTGTGAACACAACTGTTGTCTAGGTAATACATCTAATAAATCATAATGCCATAATCTCATATTTTACTCCTTTACAATATACTTACTCAACATATCAATTTCTTCTTGTAATTCTTTAATATGAGATTCAATTTCTTCCCATTCATCAGTTGTAAAGTCATAATAAAAACTTGCTGGTAAATTACCATTATAATCAATATTATTTGTTCTATTGTCATTAAATATTTTATTCAGATAGTTTAGTGCTTCCTTAGATTTACAAACCACATAAGCACTGTCTTGTGATAAACGATAATCATTATCAAGCGGAAGTAATGTTCCATCGTCATTATATGCCAACAAGTCTTTACCATACTTATTTTGTAATTCTTTACTTTCATATCTTTCACATTCATTATAATCTTCAAATTCCTTGCCATCAAATGCAATATAAATTGTCTTCTCTGTCATATTATTGCCCCTTTCTAATATGCCGAATTATTTTATCTAATAAATTAAGTTGCGCGAATAGCTCTTGCCTATATGTTCCCTCTGCTCTGTCGTAACTACCAATTCCATATAAATGAGCATCAATATCATCTTTTTGCTCATAAAGCCAAATTAGTAAATCTTTATCCATATTATTTTTCCTCCTTAAATAATTCCAATCGTTTCGTCTTCATAATTACATTTCTTTGCTTTTTCAAACATATCTAAATATTTTTCATCAAATTCAAATGTATCTTTTTTAATATTTGCAATTAATGTCAAGCATCTATTATACATTTCTGTTGTAAAATCTTTGCAATTTATATTATTTCTATTCCTATTAAAAATATAATAAATTAAATTAGGAGTTCTCTTAATTGCTTCTGATACCAAAGGCTCTAAAAATAAATGTAAAACAAAATCTTTGGTCAATTCTACTTGTGACTCACCGTAAGTATAATATTTATCATAATATGCTTGCATAGCTGAAAGTTTGTCTTTATATAATTCTTTGTTGTACCAACCTTTGCAAATTAGCATAATATCAATTAAAGTATTATCTGTCATTCAATCACCTCCACTTCTAAGTTTTCACATCTCAATCTACTAGCAATTTGTTTACTAAGTATTTGATATTGATAAGGATGACGCAGAGCTATACATTCTTCTGCTAATCGTTCACACGCTTCTTTTAATAATTCTACATCATCTGTTAAAATCTTAATCATTATCGTACCTCCTGTAACTTTTCATATAATTCTTCATACATTTCATTATTGAAATAAACCACTCTACTAGCAAGCATCTTAATAATTTCTTTAGCCTCGTCTAATGTTTGAATATCATCTATTGCTTTTGGGTCATGTTTCATAATACGTTTGTATAAACTATAAATATTGTTCATAATTTAACCCTTCCATTCACAGTGTAATACATTTTTATGGAAATTCATTGCACATTCTTTGCACAATAAAATTTTGGTTGAATGGTCAAGATATTCACCTTCCCATCTAACTGTATATTCTTTTGCCTCATTAAAATCTGTAATTTCTTTTCCACATTTGTCACAATGATATTTAGTTACTGTCATAATAAAAATCTCCTTTCCATTTGATACTTGTATTATATCATAGGAAAGGAGATTTGTCAAGAGTTAATCTATACTTTTTAATATTGTATAATCTCTTAAAATTTCTTCTTGTTCTTCACTTTCAACCCACTTGTCATTATTGTCTTTAACACGTTTATTTTGTGTTCTAAAAGCAGTTTTAATTATGTCCCCACTCTTACATGGGTGGTCTTCATAATTACGTTTATTTGCCTTAATAAAGGTGTTCTCACCATCATTAACGTGATATAAAGTAACAAATGGAGTATTATATTGATTTAACTCTACTTCTGATACAATGTAAATATTATCATCTGTTGATTTATCAATCAATTCTGTATAACCACTAAGCCCTAATTGATAAGCCATTGTTTCAAGTAATGTAATGGGTTTATACATATACTTTGTAGAAACAAAATCAACAATTCCTTGATAATTATTTAGAATATATTCCATTAAAGAAGCATTATCAATTTCTTTGAACATTTTTTCTGTTTCTTTACCACAAAATTGTTTAATTTCATGTATATTTAATCCAAAGTTTATACATTCATCTTTCTTTAATTGTTTACATTCTCTTAATCTTTTCATAATAGAATCAACATCATTATAAATATTCCATTGATTTATTACATAATTCACATCCCCATATTCTGCAAAATAATCTAACTTAAATAAAATATCAATACTCTTTTTATTCAAATCACTTTGTAATAAATCTTTAAAAATAAAGAACAACCCATCATATTCATTTTTATGTTGACTCATATTGTATAAGATTTGTGGTGCTACCTTTTGCATATTCTTTATACTTGCCATAGTTTGATTGATACAATTATTTTCTCTGTCAATAGAAAATTGTCTATTATCATCACCAAAAGCAATGGGTTTTAATTTGATGCCACGTTTAAGCATTTCTTTCTTTAATGCTGTAACTTTATCCTTATCACCTTTATTAGTGTATCTTTGTAATGTTACTTTATAAAATTCTAATGGATAATAAGCTTTTTGCCAAGCAAGTGTAACACTATCAATAGCCATACAATAAGCATGAGCAGAATTGAAACCATAAGAAGCACTATCTTCAATTACTTGCCATACTTTTCCAGCCATTTTCATAGCATTATCTTTGTCGGTTGTTTCTTTTGTATTAAGTATAGCTTGTGCAAAATTAGGAATAAACTTTTCTTTTGCTTGTGTAATCACATAATGTTTCTTTTTGCTAATAGCTTTAATGATTGTATATGTTTCACTCATAGGAAATCCTGCAAATCCTAATACTTTCATTAAATGCTCTTGATATAAAATAAATGAGCTTGAACAATATTGGTCTTGAATAAGGTCATCAAAAGCCTTTATTCCATAATCAAAATGTTTGCGTTGTTCAAATGTTTTATACATTGATTGAAATGATGGTCTAATACCAGCTACAAATTGTGTCAACTCTGAAATGTTCTTTGGTTTAAATCTCATAACTTTTTCAGTAGATTTTTGTTGCTCACATTGATTCACACACATTGTATAACCATTAGCATAAATATCCCAAGTCTTACTATCATTATCAATCTTAGCAAGCAATTCGTTTACAGATAATGGTTCAATTCCTATCTCCTTATAAATATCATATGTCAATCCAATAGAATCTACAATGAGGTAGTCCTGCTTCAACATGCCGAAAGCATCAATAGTGCCACTTTCAATAACCGCAACGAAAGTTTCTTTAGCTTTATCTCCTTGTGATTCAGATTTTACCATAATTACACCGACTTCTTCTACAACATCAAAGTCTGCACAAATTGTGCCGCAAGGATGTGCTTTCAAATTATCTACAATTCCCATGTATTGTTGACAACCATCAATTAAATATCCGTATTTTTCTTTATCAACATAATCATAAATATCAATAAATTCTTTTTCATCATCATCTGCGTGTTTTAAAGCATTTTCATATTTACTAATTTGCTTTGTTACAGTATTGGCTAATTGTGGGTCAAGGTTATATGCTCTTGAATACATTTTAAATGCAGATTTATAATGCAATGTGCCTAAAGCCAATAGATCAAATGTTCCTTCTTCCCCAATTATATCTTTTTGCGCTTGTATAAATGGTTCTCTTGATGATACATTATGGTCAATGTCTGGCGGTGTGTGAGAATCCAATACTCTTTCTTTTGTTAAAAATCTTTCAGAATACATAAGCACTGGTGAATTAACTTTATCTACTTTTGTAAATCTAAATAATTTATTCAAATAACAAGATACTCCGCTACCTCTACCACTAGGAGTCAATATACCACCATATTCGTCAATTCCACGTTTCATTATTTCATAAGTATCAATGAAATAATCAGCCATGTTACATCCTTCAATTTCGGCTATATCATGTTTAATTTCTTTAATATATTCATCATACTTATCTTTGTTAATATCATTAGATTGCCTTTCCCATTCATATCTAAGGATATTCTCAAATACTTCATTTCTTTGTTCTTGTGTTAAATCACGATATTTTTTAGCCACAGGAACTTTTAATGACCTATCCAATATAATTTCATCAAATGTAAGAATAATATTAGTATTCTCTATTGCTTCTGTAATTTCTTCATCACTCAAAATTCCTTGTTCTTGAAATCTATTGAAGAATGTTTCATAACTTGGTAAATCCATATACCAACCTTGTTCATCTTCATAACTAATCTTATTAGATTTTAACAAGTCATCTCTATCTGCCATTTGTGATTCAGTAATAACATGGCTGTCAGTTCCAGCTATAATTGGAATGTTATATTTATAATGCAATTCCATAATATGAGCATTTATTTCTTTTTGTGCTTGTGTATTATGGGGTTGTACTTCAAGATAAAAGTCTGTAAAATGATTAAATAATTTAAGAACAATTTCATCAATTTTTGAATAGTCAACTACATTAGCATTATCACCAAATGGCAAATCTCTATCATCTATTGTGTATTTATTCCAAAAGGCAATGCAAGCTGATGTAACGAATACATCATCTTTTGGCAATGATAAAAGAATATCTAAATCCATTCTATTCTTATAATAATACCCAGTTTTGAATGATTCATAGATTGCTCTATTTATTTTCTTACGACCATTTTCATTCTTTGCTAATAAAATAATGTGGCAATTACTTGAATCAGAAGAATTTCTGTCTTTTACCCAATATGCTTCTGTACCAAATACGAACTTGATTGGTTTATAATTAGGATTTGATTCAAGATTCTTTTTATTAAATTTTTCAAGGTCATCATAAATCTTAAAATAATTGCCTTGCCATCCGTGTTCAACTGTTGAATAAATTGTTGGTATACCTTGGTCTGCTGATTTCTTATATTCTTTAAAATAATCCATAGGCACAAGTGGAGAATCTTTATTATATCTATGTGATAAACTCGTATGTTTGTGATAATTACAAAATGATAAATTTTTACAATTATTCATTACTACCTTCCCTTTCCCACCAATAACCATATGCTGATTTTTGTTTTCCACTAATTACACCATTTATATTAGATGAACATATTTTATTATTTTTACAAATTTTAATTGAATTTAAGTATTCAATTGCTTCTTTTGAAGAGTTGAATAATTTAATTTTTTTATGTGTTATTTTATCACACATCCATATTTTTTTCTTTTTTGAAATTGATAAATTTTTATTATGATTTCCATAATTATTATTATATTTTTGTGTGCCCCATTCTAAATTATAATAATTATTATTTAATTTATTTTCATCTTTATGACATACAATTGGATAATTATTTGGATTCTCAACAAACGCTAAAGCTACTAATCTATTTATACGATATGTTCTCATATCATTATTCCCATATCTTAAAGTTATTTGTTCATATCCATATTTATTTATATGTTTTGTAAGCCATTTATTTGTATTTGTTGACCAAACATTGCCATCATTTGTTATATAAAACATTTTTGAATCATCTATTGGTTTAATATATGTATCATCAAGTAAATTTGGTACTAATTTCATAACTCATCCTTTATCTCCTTTCTATATTTACTCAATTATATCACAAAAGACCACCTTTGTCAAGTGGTCTTTTTAATCTATTTTAATCCATTAAAAATATGTGCAATAACATCAATAGTCCAACCATTTCCAATACATTTATATCTTTGTGTATCAGATAATCCTTCTGTATAATTGTCTGGTAGTGTTTGCGCTCGCTCACATTCAATAGGCGTTGGTTTATAATATTCACCATTTTCGTATTGAATATTAGTTGCTCCGCTATTTGAGATATTTTGTCCTGTCATTAAACATCTCATTTTTTGGTCTAAAGTTCTAATTGCTTTATGCGCCTTTTCATGTGCAAGAGTTCCTTCTTGTTTATTATTTAATCTATCTGTTATATTATATTGTTCTTTTTCTTCTGTTGGTTGAACAATATCTTTTAAAGTTAAACCTTTGTCTATTGGTTGTGATACATTCGGAATGTTTGTCCAGTATAGTCTTTTTCTACTTTGCGCAGAAAGCAATTTGCTATCAATCATAATAGGTTCTACGCCTAATGCTTGAGTAATAACATCTTGCCATTTTTTGCACATCTTTACATTTTCCAATAAAAAATATTTTGGTTTGCTTTCTTTTAATACTCTTACATATTCCCAAAATAAATAAGAATATCCATCAAATTCAAATCCTTTTTCTTTCAAATCTAAATATTGTTCAAGTGATGTAATCTCTATATTGTCTTTTGTACTTGCTCCATTCATTCTTCCGGCAAACGAAAAATTTTGGCATGGACTACCACCAATTAGCAAATCTAAATAACCATTATATTGTGTTCCATCAACATCTCTCACATCTCCAATTTCTGTTATATCATTCCAATTTTTCTGTGCTATTTTAATTGCATAATCACAAATTTCACTGGCATGATAACCATTGACTTTAATCCCAGCTCTATCTAAAGCACATCTACCCCCCCCAATTCCGTCAAAAAGACTTAATACATTTAATCCATTTTCATTCATTTTTTATATCTCCTTTCATATTAAAATTATGTCACAACTAACATAATTCATCAATTTATGTTAATTATAACATAAAAAGGAGCTTTTGTCAAGCCCCTTTTGCAATTAAATCTCTTCAATTTCAAAATAATCATCATAATCAACATTTTGCCATGTTTTAATCCTCCTTAACCTTCAATCTTTTTAAACAATTTTTCGAAATCGTCTTTAGTATATACTCTATATTCATTTTCATATATTCCTTTATGTTCGTCTTGATACATTACAATATAATCACCAATATTTACTTTTTCTTCGTTACAAGTAAGTGTTCCAAATTTATTATTATATCTAATAATATTGTTAGTTGTTGCACCTAAAATCCAATCTGGAATTGTTAAATAATTTTCTGATGATCGACTTGTCAATGGATGCTTTTCATCAGTGTTGTCATATTGAAATTGCCATGCCATACATACATTTTCTCTTACATATTTACTCATAATTATCTCCTTTCTATGCTATATAATATCCTTGTTTTTGAATTTTATCCCATTCTGACCTATGTAACCTTTTTATAGTTTCTTCTATATTACCATAACAATTTACTAACATTTTTACTTCTAACATTGGATTAGTTTCAATAAAATTTGGGTCTTTTTCTTGTATATATTTTTCCCATTTTTTAGTAACATCTTCGACTGAAATTATCTCTTTAATATAATGCTCTAATAAATTCATTTAATCACCAACCTTAATAAAATGCTTAAATTGTTTCTCATAGAAATCAAGATACAATTCTTTAACATCACCATTATATGTTGCTTCAATAAATTGAGGATAAATAAAATTATACTTGGTATTTTTTACAATAAGCATAGCTTTGTTATTTTGAATTGTATGATTAGCCCATACAATAATTACTTTTAAGTCATCGTTTGTTTCATCATTGTTATGAAAACAATCAGCATCTTTAATTTCTTGATAACATAAATCTAAAAATTCCATTGTGTCCATGTTACATCACCATCCAATCTTCTGCTAATACATCACTAATGCTAGGAGTCCAAGGAATAACTTGACCTTGCACTGTTTTAAGTGCGATATAAGGCTCATATTCAACTAAACCTTGTTCATTGACTAATTGTTCAGCTATTTTAGTACATGGCTTATATGAGCCTTGTGGAACGTAATAAATGAATTGATTCTTTCCGTTCCAACCTTGTCTTGTTAATTTTGAACCTTTTAGCAGTTTATCTAAAGCTTCATCAAATTTCATTTTACTCTCCTTTCAATAAAAGGAGTGAATATATTCACTCCTTTTCAGTTTGTTATACTTCTACATTTCTCTCTCTTGCAAAAGCAACTAGGTTATTATAAATTGTTTCCAACTCAACCAATTGACTGTCTTTTGCTTCTGAAATTCTTACACCCTCTCCAAGTTGTTTATAAATAATATCCTCTACTTCTTCTGGATATAGTTCAAACAATGCAGTTACATAAGGCTCAATACAATCTAAGTAATCTTGCTTGGTATATCCATTGGAATCCATTGTAAATGATACTAAATCAGCGCCATAATTTTCAGCAGACCTCTTTTGTGCTTCTTTCATAGCTTCGATTAAATTCTCTGCCGTAAATGGATTAATAACGGGCTGAATATCAAACCTAGAACCAGCATAATATTCGGCAGTTTCATGTGCATATGCAGTAGACATAATTGTTTTTCCAGTTGTTTCGTCAACTCCGTTGCCCTTAATATAAAATCTGAAATCGCACATATCCTTTAAAAACCTAGCCGAATCTTTTACAGAATTAGATCCTTTTGGAACAATCTTAAATACACCATTTCCAACAGCTTTAATCTTACCATTTACTACTTGTTGTTCTTTAATTTCAACGAACTCTTCGTGCATGATAAAGATGACCGTATAGCCACAAGAACACAGCTTATTTACATCTGCTTTAAATGCTGTTCTATATAAAGCATACCCATTAGGCATATCTGATTGACCATTCATTTCACTTACATCTCTTACACCATATTCCCTTGCAGTTGCAGTAGCATAGATTTCAATAATGTCTGTTGCAGTATCAATTACAATAGTTTGAAATTTTTCTTTCATTTGATCGAGGGTTTTTTCATCTGTTAATTGTTTAACTACGTCTACAAAATCTTTCTTTTGCTTAATAGGAATTTTATATCCCTTAATAGCAGTACCACCAGCTTCTCCCATTAATAATAATGGCTTTGGAAATCTCATAGCTTGAGGTGTTTTCCCAAGGGTATTTCCACCATAAATAAGTATCTTCAAGCCTTCAATTCCATAAGATACTCCACTCTCTTCCAAACCTAATAAGTTTAAATTTGCCATCTTCTATTTACCTTTCTATATTCACTAACAATAATCAATTCTCTAAAAGGGCAGACATTACATCTGCCCTATATCTTATCTTAGAACGGAGACTTCTTTGTGCTTGCTGAACCAAATGGATTAGCCTTTGTACCACTAGAACTTGCTCCCTTTGGAGAATTCTTAGGCTTATCCTTGTTCTCTTTAGCGGTCTTCACCATATTATTAATCTTAATATCACGTTCATTCAGTGCTTGCTTCATATCTTCAGGATTGATATAGTATTCATTTTCCTCATCAAACGCCTCATCACCACGAAATACACTATATTCAGTAACACTAAATCCACTTACCATGTGTGACTCTCTACGACCAAAACCGCCAGTTGTAGGTTTCTTAACTCCTACTTGCTTAGTGATAATCTCATAATATAGCTTTACAGACTGACCAGCTTCATAGAATGAATTGAAATCATCTGCAAGATCGGCTTCTACAATAAATGTAAAAGGTGTAGTTTCAGCGTTGCGATTAAATGTATAAAGCTCAACCTTTAGCCTACCTGTTTCTTCTGCGTCCTCACCCTTTGTTTCAGGGATAATACTGCGAATAATACCACTGATTTCACAGTCTGCACTGTCTTCTTCGGGAACACCAGTGGAGGTAATTCTAAATCCATTTACTTGTGTAATAGACTTAAATTCATATGTGTCCTTATTAACGTATTCGTTCGCAGATAGGATTCCATCAATCTTAACTCTTGTAGGCACTTCCCCATCCTTTGCATTATTCTTAGGAATATAATTTTCAAGAACAGTCTTTAAGGACTTAAAATTCGGATTGTCAATAAGCTGTCCGTTCTCATCTAACTTCTTCTCACTTGCAGGGAAGAAATCTACACCAATCGCATTTCCCTTTACATCTACAAGGAACATAGGGTTCTTAAATTCCTTCTTTGCCATCTGCTGACAAGTTACCTTCTTTTCAACTCCGTTTGCTCCCTTTAAGGTAACTTCCTTTGTAATCTCTTCAAGATTCATTTCAAGTAATTCACCAATAACCTGCGTATTGTTAATACTAGCCTTAATTTCACTCATTTTAATTCTAATTCCTTTCTTCTCTTAAACTTTTTAATATGTACTTATCTATGATATCACTCCGAAGAGATAATAAAATAAATGTATAATTTAATCTAAGTCATCTCACCCTTAGTCATTCACTGTCTTACCATTTGCAACTTTTTCAATTACATCTTTGTTCTTTAAGTTGTTTTTAATAAACTCTTTTAATTCTTCCATTGTACAACCATTGTTAATTTTGTCAAGATATAATTGACTAGCAGTTTCAAAACCAATAACCATATTCTTGATAAAGTTCTCTTTTAAACTACTTTCATAGTGATTAACAATGTTTGCCATTGCTTGTTTCTTTGTTGGTTTCTTTGATTGTTTACTTTGCATAGCCATAATATTCAAACTCCCCTCTGTCACATACTGGACATAACCAAGCTGTAAACCATTCTTTATTATTATACTCCAATTCAGTATGAGTCTCGCAATAATTATAAGGTTGCAGTTTTGCGCTACACTCAATACAATATTGTTCTTTATTAAACCAATCAAGAATTACTTGTTTCATTTTATCATCATTTGTCGTGTGATACAAGTAAAATAACATATCCTTAATCAATTCTTTCCCATCTGTGCCATCACGATAATAATGTTCGTTGATCGTTTCTACAATTTCTAATGCAAAATTTTCCATATAATCCTCCTTTATATTTATTAGATTGAGAGATTTATCGGAGTCCCAATATCTAGGACTCCTACAAACGGAGGTAAAAAATGAATAAAAACATTAGAATCCCGATAAATCTCTCAATCATGTATATTATATCATATTATTTAGTTGGTGTCAAGCATAATTCTTTAAAATGTGGTAAAGTCTCAATCCAGCCACAAAAGTCTTGCCACTCTGGAAGCCTATGGAATCTTCTTTGTTGATAAATCGTCTTTAACTGCTGATAATTTGTAGTCATTCTTGCAGTTAAATACATACCACATGGATTACTATAAAGAATTTCTAAATATTTTACTTTAGCAATTTCTTGTAACGGAAACTTATCTCCATCTTTTGCCACTTTAATCTTTTCTTGTAAGGCATTATAATCTTCAACTTTTTCTTTAATAACGTCAATACATCTTTGATCTGTATATCTAATGTATGCTTTATCTAAGTTAAACTTTGTAATCTTGTGCATTGTAGATTGACTTGATACAAAATCAATAAAATGATAACGTTCTACTTCTACTGATAATTTAGGTGTAAACTTCCAATCAAATTGAACTACAACACCCTTTAGAAAATTATCGTGTCCAGTTCCAGTTTCAACATTTCCAAGTTGCCTTGTTCTATCAGTGATTTCATATGTGCATTTATTAGTATCAATAGCCATAGGATATTTACTTGCTTTGATTGATTCATCAATACCATATACTTTAACATCACTAATTATATTTTTGAAATCTTCTAAACAAATTTCACTCATCAATCTTCCTCCACAATATCAACAATTCTACCATCATTCACAATCAATCTCTTACCATTCGCATAAAATCTCTCACAATCTTCTAATGTAATACTATCTAAATCAATTACTTTGCTATAATCCATATAATCTCCTTAATCAATCAATTCAATTTCATCCCATCTCCAGCACAACTGTCCATTTTCTTTATCAATAGCGTTCATATATTTCTTGTCAAATGTAACTGAGAAGAAAAATCCTTTTTCTTTCATAGTACAATCATAATTAACAATTCCTTCTTTGCCAACATATTCGTCTAAACAAACATATTTATCTTTTCTATGTGGTTCAACATTGATAATACGAACTCTTTGACCTTCCTTAATTGTTCTTCCAATTAGACCTCTGCCTTTTGTTGCAGTCTTATCAGTAAAATCCATTCTATCAATACAATTATCTACAGCAGTCTTGAAATTAAAATCATCATATTTTTCATAGCGTGATGTGCTTGATTTAGAAACTAATTTGTTATCAATATAATATTTTGCATTAGTATGTTTTCCGTCTTCACAGGTGATAATCAGTTTATGATTATGCTTATGCAATGGTTTTAATAATTCAATCATACTGCATACATTGTGTCCAATACATTCTCCATAACCATTTTCAATACCATAAATATAGTTCCCCCAACCATTTACATTATTATCCCATTTAATTATAACATATTCTTCTTTTTCATTAAAATTAACCACTGTACCTTTGTCTCCTGCTTTGGTATCAAACCAAGTCTTTCCTGTTGCAACAATTCTGTCTCCTACTTTTAAGTTCTTCAACTCTTCAAATGTCATTTTTTAATCCTCCTTTAATATAATTTTGTGCGTTAAGCTCCTTTTCTATTCCGCACATGTAGTCACACCCTTACTCTACTGACTACTCACCTCATCAAATGTTTTTAAGATATAAACATTTCAAATTAAACTTCGCTTGTTAAAGTTTTGAGTCAATTAAAAGCTACGAAAAGTTTGACTTCATTCATGCAATAGGAATCGAACCTATACCTCCCTCTATTGTGTGCTATCTCCATTTACACCATACATGAACCTTTAATTATTATTTCGGTTTAATCGACCTCACCTAAACGGGGTTGTTCATCAACTCACATGGAACAGTTCTACCAAATTAAGCTATTGCTTGTTTAACGATACAAGCTACCTCCAGCTGCCAAGTCATAACATATAGCCATGGTGCATTGTAGGATTCTAACCTACATTTCTCCTATGCGGAGCGTCTTTATTAGACCAAATACCTATATGTTTCACATCTCCCTTGTACTTCGATTGATGTTAATGCACAGCTTGGATTTGAAACCAAGAATATGAGTGTCTGTCGTTTCTCATGTGTTACCATTACACTACTATGCTCGTAATACCTTTTATTTATAATCTTTTGAATGATATGGCATATTATATTTTTTACACCATTTTCTTACCGCATTATCTGTGACATTATACATAGTCCCAACTTTTGTAAAATTACCTTTATTATATATTAAATCACTATACAATTTTTCTTTATTTGGTATGTTAATAGCCATTATTTCTTTTCTACAATCAAAACAAATTTTTCCTCTTCCCGACATTTTGTTTCCACATTTAGGACAAATAAGATTGTTAATGCTATAGCAACCATATACTCCGTTATTTTCATTAACAACAAATCTTTCTTTATGTTGAGAATTTAACATTCCATGATATGTAATATGACTTTTATTACTATCAAATATCATTAAATTATCATAATTATTATTAGTTTTATCAAAATCTATATGATGAACGACTTCTTCGTCTTTTAATTCTCTTCCTATTTTTTCTTCTGCTTTTAATATATGTTCATATATACACCCATTATCAAATGCTCTATGATGATTTGGCATATAAACACATTCATAACCGTTAAGTAACATTTTTAATCCTTTCTATTTTTAGTACGCCCACTGGGATTCGAACCCAGACTGTGCCTTGTTAGGGTCTTCGCTTTATAAGAACTCGGCTTTTCCATTAAGCTATGGGCGCATGTGAGGTTTGTAGCTTTCACTACCATGTTTTATTTTCGATGGGCTAGACCTCAAAGTAACCATCTAGTTAGGAGCGACCTAACAACCTTTTGCTTTATATGTGTATTATACCACACATATTAACATTTGTCAACTACTTTTTTACAGAAACATGATAACCTTGACTTTCATAATTCTTCTTAGCTGTGTCCTTGTCAGAACTCTTAATCACAACTTCAAACATCTCTACAATCCCATTGTCAAGTTCTTTTCTACACACTAAAACGCTTCTTCCTTGCTTTTTCATTGTTTTTATCTCCTTTCTTAACTATATATGTATTATACCATATATTCTATTAAAAGTCAACCATTATTTTTTATTAAATGGAACAAATGTTTCATAATAATTCTTACATACATAAACATCATATTCTTCATCTTCATCCAATTTAAACACAAACACCATAGTGTCACCGCTTCCAGTAAATCTACACCAATCGTTTTCGTCGTTAAGGTCAAAATTTTCAATACATTCTTTTACCCATTTATTAATTGTGTTATCATCAATATGTACTCCATCATTAAATGAACAATAATGTGTTGGAAATTCTACATTGTCCTTAGTCAGCGGAAAATAATCAGCTAATTCATCAGCATATGTTTCTTCACCACAACAAGGACACACTACATATCCCATTCCATATGTGCCAACTTGAATATCACCATCTTCTACTTCAAGTTCGGAATTGCAATGTTCACAAGTAATTTTATAAGTCTTTGGCTTAGATTCGTCTTGTTTTTGTGTTACATGATTATACTTATCCTTTAATACTATCATTATTTTTGCTCCTTTCTTTGTTTTTTGTATTGATAAATACACTCTCTTGCAATCATAGGAATATTAGATTGTGCTTGCATATGACAATCCCATTTCTCTAATTTATTACAATCTTTTTCAAAAGCATCACCTACTGAAATCTCATATTCACATCTACTCCGTTCTTGCCAAGCAATGATTCTTTCAATCTGTTTACATAGTCCTTCAAATCCGTATAAAGTATCTTCGCCATATCTTTCATACTTATAGTTCTTAGGAGAACGTAAATATTTCTCAATAGCCTTTTCAGTACACTCTTGAACATAACAATTCCTAAAAATATTAAATGGTTCAATCTTCTTTGTGTTTTGATTATAATTCAATACATAATATTCAAATTGCATATCATCACCTCAACTCTACTAAATGTTCATTTACAACAGTCCAACAATTAGGTTTAATCTTCATATCCTTGATCCATTGTTTTACACATTTGTCAATCCGATTGGCAAGTTCTAATTCTTGTTCTCTTGTAATTTCAAAACTTTCACTTACTTCTCCACATTCTTCATACAAGTTATCATACATAGATTCAATAATTTCTTCTTCATTACTATTCCATGACAATACTGGTTCTTTACAAGTTCCTACATAAACTTCTTCACAAACATCATTAACTGTTTCTTTAGCATCTTCAATAGCCTCTTGTTCTGTATCAAAACTACCATTATAATATTCACCATCAGAAGACCAACAGTATCTTGTTTTATCTACTTTACCAATCCAATATGGAGGTTCATCATCACAATCATCTTCATCAAGCCAACCACCAAACTCTTGAGCAATCCCTTTCATAATTTCAACTGAATTACCATGATGATCTAATCTTAAAAATGTGAGTTCTGATTTTACCATATTTTCAAGATTATATTGACGATAATAATTCAAATTTTCATAAAGGTTGATATTTTGATATTCATAAAACATAGCTCTGTTTTCATTACCATCATTAAATGTAATAAAGCCACTTGTTATTTTCCATTCATTACTATCGTCATATTTTTCTTTAATGTCACTTAACAACTGATTTACAGAACCATAATTTTCTTCGTGAGTTCCATCGCTGATTAATTTATAATGCTCATCAATATAACTAACAATCTGTTCTACTGTAATATGCCCTTTTAATCTTAAAATTGTAGCATAACTCATAATCTCACTCCTATTCTACAACCAGTTTAACATCACCAATGACAGACTCAATATCATATGAACCAACATATTTATAATATTGATCTTCTTCTAAATCATATAGAATTGGATTTTCTCCATTTATATCAGTTAAATAAATTCCATAATAACATGGTACTAATCCTTTATTATTGTATTTTACAAGTGTGCCACTTTTAATCTTTGCTGTTTTTGTATTAAATTCTACTTCCATGTCTACTCCTTTCTAAAACAAATCATCTTTACAAGGTCTATTATAACACTTTATCTCCATTTTGTCAACCACAATCTGTAATTTTTTTTGACCGTTCCATTCATTTATGCTTAACTCACCTACACAATCCATTTGTAGTTTGTTATTGCTTGGCTCATTTACAAAAATATCATTATCATAATATCCTAACTGTAAATCTTCCTTATTCTTCTTTAAGCAGTTGAATATCATAATATCAATACCCTCTTTGTGCAACTTTAATGTCCGTTTATTCTTACCCATAATAGACCAATCTGAGGGCATAAATGTAATGTTCTTGACATGGAACTTAGGTTTACTAACCCCATGCCCCCACAACGCACTATAAGGCTCAAATAGACCAAATAATCTTGTAGGTATAGATTTTATTGAATAAGACTTTAAAACGTCTATATGGGGCGTATATGAAAGCTCAAGGGTATTATAGTAGTCTACAAGTGCTTGAATGTTATCAACTTGAATCTGTATTCCTGCACTGTCTTCGTGACCACTAGCCCAATCAACCAATTCATTATTATCCAATTCTTCCCTTAATGGAATAGGACTTCTTAATGAACCAATCATTGTATTACCTTTAATAGAGCCAACTATTGTAGGCTTGTTATCACATAATGTCTTAATTTTTCCAGCCAACAATCCACTATAAGAACGTGGTACATCATCACTTGTAAATACAATCAAATTGTTCTGTCCACAAGACAATATCGTGTCCATATTGTTCTGAATCACATCATTCACAATCTTAATCTGATTTTGATGTGCTTGCTCTACCATATCTAATGTTTCATTTATATCACATTGACCAATAAAAGCAAGAATAAGCTGTTGCTTTAAGCCCATATCATTACAACGACATACACTATTTATTTTAGGAATAATCTTAAAACCAAGGTCACGTTGAGTATATATATCACTACCGATAAACCTATCAATCATAGCACCAAGAAATTTATTATTTATATAATCTCTTGTTTCAAGTCCAAAATGATAATATTCTCTATTCTCCATTTCTGACATAATCATACTATCAGATACAAGACTTAATGCTACTAAGTCTATGAAATATCCCGACCAATCTAAGCCGAGTTGATTGTCTAATCCTTGTAAGAATTTATGTGTGACTAAAGCACCGCTACCATTTCTTGATACATTATATCTCAGGTCTTGATTATTTATAAGACACCCTTTACCAATTGGTGTAACTATGTCATGGTGGTCTAAAACAATAAGCCCAATACCAAGTCCACACAATTCGTCTGCTTGTTCACAATTATTTGTTCCAGCATCAGGAATAATCACAAGGTCAGGTCTTTCTTGTCTAATTCTGTCCATAATATCTTCATCGTCAAGTCCACGTTGCTTGCCACTATGAATAAGAATCTTAATAGTCCACTTATTACTTAATTTCATAAGATATTGATATAATATTACAGTAGAGCATATTCCATCTCCATCACCATCTTGAATAATAAACACTGTACTATCTAACTTAGACCAATATTCAATTTCTTGACAAGCATATGGAATATCAAGATATTTCCACCATTCATCAATATATTTACCAGTGGGATTAAGATATTCTTTCGTATCTTTAACCCCACATTTTTCTAAATATGATTCTACTGTTATAGGCTCATTGCCATATAATTCATTTACTTGCATGGTAATTCTCTTACTCTTCTAATAATGTCACAAATTCCTCTGTGATTAAAAGCTCCATAAAGAATGTTCAACACATCGTCTTTACTTATCAATTCTTCATTATAATCATCTTTTGACTCAGTAAGTTCTAATGAATTTTCCATATAGTAAAAACCACCGATATATCCATTTCCTAAATCAACAAGATAACCGTTTACGCCTTCATCATCAGAAAGGTCTACAATTGTTCCAATTCTACCAATATTATTTACCATGCCATCATTAGACCATTCATCCATCTTTAAGATTTTAACCTTATCTCCAACATTAAACTTATAATCACTCATTATCAATTACCTCCACTTCATATCCTAATGCTTCACTAATTTGTGCTAATGTCATCTTCTTAGGCTCTTTACGTTCCCAAATACATTCAAGGAAATCATCATCAAATAAATTTACTAATACGTGAGCATTGGATTCATAAATTTTCATAATGTCATAATCACCATTAAATTCTTTAGAATCTTCCCCAATGTCAACAAAATTATTATCATAAGTACACTCATCCCAGCCTTCATTTGCACTAAGGAGCAAGTTACCTCTAACCTTTCTTAATAAATATCTACTTCCATTTCTACACTCAACAATCATACCTTCTTTTAATTCCATTTTGTTGTCCTCCTTATATTCTACAACTGTTATTTCATTTAGATTACTAACCCCATTTCCGTAATATAAGTGCCTCCCACTATAAACATAATAATTTCTTTTGTTTACTTCCTCCCAATGAGTAGTGTTCTCATCACTATAGCACCATTTAATCCCATGTTTGAAACACTCTTTTATAAATTCTTCTGCTTCTTCTTCTGTTTTGCAATGCACTGCAATTTTACCATTACTATTCTTAAAATCTTCCCAATTAAATTCCATTTCTATTCCTCCTTTTCTTCTAACAAATCAATAATTACACTTGTTTTAAATACATATGTTTCATTATTCTTATATTTAGATTTTTTTGACAAATCAGAAATCGACTTCAAAGATTGTAATTCTTCCTTAACAAGCCTCCTTCGCTCACTGATTTCTTTTAATTTTTTCATTAATTTTGCACTAATAATTGCGTCACATTTCTTCATTTCAATATAGTGCAAAATATCCTCTCTTTGCAAATCATATTCAGATTGTAATTTTGTAAGTTCTGACTTTCTTTTGTTTACTTTATCAAGAAAATTATTATATTCTAAAACCCATTCAGCACCTTTGCAGGAATGTTCTTTTTCTTGTAAAATTTTATTGTCCATATTCTACCTCCAACTGATATATGTATTATATCATATCAATCAATGTTTGTCAACATTTCTTTCAAATTATTTAATCTTTCTTGTTCTTTTTTAACTTTTTCTTCTTGCTTTCTAATAATACTTTTCACTAATCTTTTCTTATAATATTCTTCTCTTCCCTTAAGACAATGATAACATTCACCGGATTTCCCTTTAATAGTACAATATAAATGTTGAGTAGCATAATTACAATCTAAATCTTCAATCTCCCAAGTCCCATCATAATACACAATCACTTTTGACATTTCTCTCATAATTCATTCCTCCTTTATTTGATAAACCAATTATAACATAAAAATCCAGTCTTGTCAACTGGATTTTTAATAAATTTAGAAATTAACATTTGCTAATACATCAGTCATCATATTCAATCTTTAACTTATCTACATTGATAGGATTGTTTTGCTTATCAGTGCAAAACATATCTAAAGTTCTACTTGTTGATAAATCAATATACTGAAATACTTTAATATTCTTTGGATATTTACTACCACGACCTTTAATAATATGTATGACATTGTTTGGATAAATTGTATTACCAAATGATTGTTTATTATTCTTACAATTCCACTTGGCAATAGCAGATTCAAGTTGTGACAGTTCTTTCTTTGTTGGTGGCAACATAATCATTGTTCCATCTGTTTTACGCACTTGGGATTTACCACCAGCTAAACAAGATTCTGTTGGGTATTCCATATTATCTTCTTGCCCATTTGTTTGAACGGCAGAAATTAAACTAACTCCGCATTCACGTTGTACTTGTTTAAGCCTATCTGTTAATGCAAGCAATACCATATCTTCTCTTTGTGGCACTTTTGTTTCGCTTGATATTTCTTTACTTACGAACCCATTATTACTAATGTAATCATAACATATTGTTTTAACATTCTTATTTAAAGCATAGTCTTTAATTGTTTCAGTTAAACTTTTTGTCGTAAATTCTGGGTCGTCACAAATGTATAACTCACTATCAAGGAGAATTTCATTTGCTTTATCAACTCTTTCTTCTTCCCCCTCTTCATAACTACCATCAATAATATGATTTCTTGGAACACCACTTATCCATGCAATAATCATAGGGTCAAGTTCATCTCTTAAATCAAGTTCTGTATTTATAAATAATCCAGCACCCTTTCTTGATTTATTTTTAACATAGCATTGTTTGTTTAAATCATAACATTCTTTAATTGTAGCTTTACATAAATCACCCATAGAAAGAATAGATTTACCACCACCGCTTTTTGCTCCACGAATGATAAAACCATACATACCTCTATAAATACCATTGAGATATTCTGATTGAAAACTATTGCCAATCAAAGGTGATTCTTTGAATCTTTCTTTAGATTCCATAAAATCAGTTCCAGCTACATATTCTTCCTTTACACGTTTAACATTAAATTGTCGTTTAATTCCTACTTGTAATCCTTCATAATAGTTAATAATATCCTCAATGCTATATTGGTTCAAATTCTCAAGCTGACTTTCTTCGCTCTTATCTTCATCATAGAATTTCTTAATGTCAAACCCTTTTTCTTTATAAGCATTAAGACAACTGAATTTTCTAAACTCTGTATAATAGTATTCAAAGTTATCAACATCTGTTAATTCAATAACTGTTGCTATATAATCTTCAAAATTGTTATCCTCTAACACGTTGTATTCACTTACAAAAGGTTTAACAAACTCATCTATATCCATGATACTAACGCTTTTACAACCGTTTAATGCCAAATTATATATCGTAGCATATAATATCTTTTGAAACAATATAGTCCATTCGTCTTTGTCAAGTGGATATTTTGAATCAAGTGTTAGTTCAGGTCGTTGTAAATAGCAACCAAGTAAACGATCGTTCACTGTACGATTACATATCATAATCTATCTCCTAAATTTAATTTTATCGACCAAATTGTATTCTTTGACCAATTTAATCAACATTATCAACTTCTTGTTGTAACCATTCAATTTCCGCTTTTAAGGCATCTTCATAATAATAATATTTTTCACCATTGCTTGTTCTATATCCACAATCTAAAGGATACTCAGATTTTATCCTAGAACGAGCAATTTTTTCTATTGTTATTTCACTTATAATCTTTTCAAAATTTGTCATACTTCATTCTCCCAAATAATACAAATTACACCATCTTCTCTAAATGTTTTTCTTACTTCCTTTTCTAACAACTCATTAGGAACACTACCTACATTCTGATAGTTAATTCCATATTCATATAGTCTTGGTGTAATTGTCATATTCTTACAGATACTTGGACATAACCAAAATCCTTTACTGTCATGTTTGTGTTGATTGCAAAATTCTTTTACTGTCATGTTAGTCCCCTTATATCAATATATTTCTTTTTCTTACCACCACAACTTTTCTTAATTACAATTTCATTATCAGTAAAATCAAACTCATCAATACTCTTTTCAATCTCTTTTGTCTGATTGAAATATTTTTCAGCTTCAATCCCATAAAACGGAAGCAATGATAAAATACTGCCATTTGATTCTTCTGAAAATAGATTAAGTTCTAACACTTCATACATATAGTATAGGATATATTGTAATGTTAAATAAGACCATACTTCATGTTCTTGTAAGATGTTTTTCGTCTGCGCCCCTATAAGTTGCCAAGGAATTTCTGATTTATCATATCCATTATCTAAGTATATTTTCAATATGTAATCAGTATAAACTTTTCTGTCGCTTGATTCACTTGGTTCATATTTAGCCTTTGCTTTATTTCTTTTAGCCATGACCTTATTATAACATTCTTCATTACAATAATAACTTACTTTACCAACCTTATAAGCTGTATCTTTATCAAGTTGTTTACCGCAACAACGACATTTTGGCATTATAATTCAATCCCTTCGATTTCGGCTCTCATTTCAAGACAATATAAATACTGTCCCATTGTACTTGCTTGTTTCTTTAATAATTCAAGACTACAAGACGGCTCAAAATTCAAAGTATTAGATTCATATTTAACAATCATTTTATGCAACTTATCATATCTAATCTTTGTTTGAAAATATTCTGCCTTAAATCTCTCTTTGTAATCATCACTTTCCATAAGTTTTACCGTATCTAATAGCTCCATTACTTTAATTCCTCCTTAAACTGCTTTAAAATTTCTAACATTTTATAGTCCTCAATATAGAATAAATCTTCAACTCTTGCAAATCTCTTAAAGTTTTCAACTAACTGCCCAAATCTCCAATCTGGAACAAGTTTCCAAATTTTTAATAATTCATTCATAAATGGTTCAATTCTGTTAATATCTCTCATTGTTTACCTCCTTTTCATAAACACATTATACCACATAATTTACTCGTTGTCAAGTTCAAGTTTATCAAACTCCCAATTATTCTTTATACTAACCTCACTGCCATAATTTATCCATAAATCCATTTCTTCTTGTTTAGTGACATCAAATATCACATGACAATCATATACATAATAATGTCCAGTAGGCTTAGATATTTTTATAATATATTCATGCCTGTTTTTTAGACCATTTCTTGACTTATTCTTGTACTTTGCTTGCATTATTCACCTCCGTATGTTCACAAGTCCAAACACTTGTCTGAGTTTGTATTGGGCTTGTTTTCATAGGGCAATCAATACAACCATCATGTTCTGCACACATTTGTAATATTTGACTTTGTTCTTGTATCATTTGACCCATATCAATATTAAGTTGCATAAGCTAACCCTCCTTGCAATGTATCTTTATCAGCGTACTTTAAAGTAGGCACGAAAATTTTTTTGCCACAGCAAGTACAATATTTACCTATATAATCATCTTCACTAATTTCTTGATTGCAACAACCAGTTTTATAACACTTGTTATTAATATCATAAAACCATATACAATAACCAATCATTCAATCACCTCAATTTCTTCGCATTGCAAATCTTCATCGTAACATACATAATCAAATTTTTTATCTACAAATTCTACAATATTTCCGTCATTGTCTTCGTGTTCTTCAATCCATTTATTCACTGCTTTTGTATTTGCAAAATACCCTAATGTAATGTCATGATTAACATAATTATCATAATAATCATCATATCCATCTTCATCAACATAATCACTTGGAATATATTCTTGTTCTAGATAATATAATCTATAAATTTTCATTAAGATACCCCTTCCATAGTTAATTTATCTTCATTTTCGTCATCATAAAAATCTAATGCTTACTCGCAATTACAACCCTCACATAAAACATATCCATTTGGCATAATTTGTTCACAAGGAATTTCACCATATTAATACTTAGATAATCATATTTAGAAATAGCTTGTTTCTGCATTTTCTTTTAGACCTCTCTGCTTAATCATTTGCGCCAACACCCAATTATCCACACAACCATATTGACTTAATTCTCTAATCATCATAAAATCAGAATACATTTCATTGTATTGAGATAATAATTCTTTATCTCTATATAATGCGTTACAAATCGCAACTAATTCTGATGAATTTAATGTAATATTTACTTCATTCTTTGTTGAATCTACTGTATTTATTCTCATTTAATTTCCTCCTTAATTAGAAAAACTAAGACACTCTCCATCTTTTTCAATACAAGGAACAGCAATCAATTTACCACAATATGTACAAAATCCACCTCTTCTATTATTGTCAAATGAATAATTATGACAACATTCTGTATGGTAACATCCATTTTCTCTATCAACCATCCAAACACAACACTCTTTTGGAATCCATCTACAAGATTCAATTCTTGAAACTTGATAATTACTTTCTAGTGCATTTCTTCTTAAATTTTTTAATAGCTTCTTGTTTGACATATACTTTCTTAACATTTTTAACATACAATTTCTCTCCTTTCAAACAACTTTTCCCATACTTCTTTGCCTTGGTCAACTGGTGAATCTTTATACCCTAAGAATCTATCTTCATCATTATCCCATACAACTCCTATTTCTTGAGCATACGGTCTAATCATATCAATGATTCTATCAACCTTTTCACGATACTTTAAGAACTCTTTAGTGTATTCATCATTTATCATAACATTTTTATACTGTCTATCTAATGCTATAATAAACTTATTGACACCGTACTTTAGTAACAATTTCAATTTAGCCTTTTGTAAGTTCATACCAAACATGGCAACTGATATATTATAATCATAAAATCCGTCTATATGAATAACTGATTTAGGAGCTTCAAACAATATAGCAGTTCTAGTCCGTTCAATATCAGCCTTGTTCATATTCAAACCATACAACACAAGTCCCATTTGAAATTTATATTCTGTACCGTCTAACATTCTCAAATGGTCGTATTTTGCATAATCAATCAACTCTGGATTAGTGTTTCTATCATGTGTACCTACTAAATTTCCTTCATCATCATATACAGGTATCACCACTTGTTGTAACCTATTATACCACCTTATATCAAATTTGTCAAGTGATTCTTTTGTTATACCTTCTTTTAGCCACGGCTCGTAATAACATGGTGTAAGATAATTCAAGATTGCCTTATCGTAGATTTGATTTGTTGCATTAGAATAGTTCTTAGTATACTTCAACAAGGTGTTCTGCCATTTGTATATATTAGTGTTGACTTGTTTAACTTCTTCCTTGAAATTGAATGGAATATTTACTTGGTCACATATAAATTTCATTGCAGACCAAGTAGAACATTTTCCGTCAGTCAATTCTTTATGCTTTTTAACAAGACTTAATAAAGAATAACTACAAGAACATTGACTAAAACACATAAATGATTTAGAATTAGGATTAAAAGCAAGATTATACCCACCATCATTCGGGTTACTATGATGACAGCATGATTGAAAACGATTACCTCTATGATTTACTCCTAATCTACGCATGACAATATAATAATCATCTTCTGTCATTTGTTCATATAAAACCTTGTTTATAAATTCCTTAAATGCTTCATATTCTCGCTCAGTCATCTTCAATATATTCTCCTACGCACTAAAACACTTATCCATGATATAATTCGTGCTATCTTTATTATATAAATCTTTACAAGCCTTTATAAACTTATGAATTGATTCACCATAATCAGACAAATCAACATTTAATACCTTTAATATCGTTTCATTATCTAATTCTTCTGTTCTATACTTGCTTGTTGGGCTACCTTGACCATCTCTATTGCAGAACCCTTTAACTTTACTACTCAATCGTAAAATAGTTAAACCATGCAATCCATACATTTCATGTAGAATAATAGTATAAACTTTTCCACGATATTTTACATTAATGTTGCCATGTAATACAGTTCCATTTTCAGAAATATATACTTCACCGATTAAAGTGTTATATAAATCATAAATTCCATTTTGAGAATAAACATAGGCATTTACAGATTCAATATTAGCCAATGTCCCAGTCAATGTATGAAAATATTCATATTCCTTTTCATCGTAATGGATTAAAGGTGTATCTCCATAATAAACTTCACCAATATCATGCTTTTCATCGTTCCAAAATGTGCAATATTTTTCTTTTAATTTAGTATTAGATAATCTCATAATTTATCTCCTTTGATTTGATAAGACTATTATATCACAAAAAGGAGTCTTTGTCAACTCCTTTTTACCACTTGTACATTACTAATCCATTCCAACCTTTTTGCCATTCACGCTCTTTGTCATCACAATATTCCCTCATCTGTACTTTATAGTCAGCGTTACAATCAATTAAATTTTGTGTACTATCATCAATGAACAAAGAATACTCATAAATATTATTCATATTGATAAAACCTTTACTTACATTCAACGGCAATGCAATCATCGGAATGTCTTTAAACCCTCTATCGTCAAACCACTTTCTTTTAAGTGCATAATTTTCGATATTTGCTTTAGTCACAAGAATAATCTTATCCCTATATCTATCCATAAATTCTAAAGCTCCATCAATAGGTTTGACAACCTTAAAAAATAACCCATTGTTAAACATACTTTCAATTTCTTCACTTGTCATTCCACGATAGCAACACTGAAAATTCCAACTTGTTACATCTGAACCATCAAAATTGCCATCATATCGTTCATTCAAAATATCAATCATAGCTTGGCAAGAATGAAAAATTACTCCGTCTATGTCAAGAAAAATCTTATCAATTTCCATATCTGTAATAAAACTATCAATATCTTTAATTACTTTCATTATTATTCTCCTTTTCCTTAATTGTATAAATCAATCCATCTTGGTCAATTATTTCATATTTATTGTTGAACTCAACAAAATTTACTTCATCTGAAATTGTTACTTTATATGTATATTCCTTTGTTGACATACTGTATATTCCCTCTGCACAAGAAAAAATAGCTACGAACATGGGAACAACGGTAAAAATTATAGTTCCAACTGTATAATAATTATCTTTTTTTATAATCAACAATCCCCATCCAAAAATACAAAATCCAATAATTGCATATATAAACCATACAATATATCCTATTGTTTCACTTTGACTTAATACTGTAATTCCATCCATCATAATTATTCCCTCCATGTGTCATAAATTTCAAGAGTTACAAAACCTTTATCCACATCATTATATTGGTCTGTTATGATAATAATTTCTTGTTTTACATCTTTAGCAAATTTTATTAAATCGTCAATTTCGACCAATAATCTATCTTGTTCTTTACATAGATAAGGATAATCAATTTCATAATTGTATTTTTTTATGATTGGATATTTTTCAATAATTTTCTTGTATCTCCACTCTGATGTACAATGTATAATATATTTCATTAAATACACCCTCCACAACTTCCATACCGCCAATCATTTAATTGAAAAGCATAATAAATATCTTCTTGTTCGTTTTTATCTGTTGTAATCTTATCTAACCATTCTTTATTTTCTTTAATCCAGTCTTCACATTTAAGCCCGTCTTGATAATTGTCACATTCTACTTTCCAATCAATCCCAAACCGCCAACTTGAATAAATATCCTTTGTATTCATAGGCTCATTTTTCAAATCTTTTGGAATCTTATCAGACACATCTTTTCCATCAATAAATAACGTCCATTCTCCGCTACATAAACAAGGATAACTACCACTCCAATTTGCTTCTACTTTCATTTTAACATACCTCCTTCATAAATCCTTCAATCTTTTCACTATCAGCCTTATAATAATGTTCTAGGGTTATATCGGGCTTCTTATGACCCATACTACTTGCTACTGCTAAAATCGGCACTTCTAAATCATTCAGACAATAGCTTGCATAACTCGCCCTAAAACAATGGTTACTTAATTTTGCAATCTTCTCATCATCAAATCCAGCTCTTTTAGCCAAGCATTTCCATGTTCTTGAACAGCTCTGTTTATCCATTTTAGTGCCTTGATTACTAACAAACAAATATTCACAACCATCTTTTCTCATTTCGGTAATATACTTATCAATAATCTTGCAAGTATTTTCACTTAAATATACTGTCCTCGGTTTCATACCCTTTGTAATGACTAAATCAATAGCATTATTACTATCTCTGTTCAAATACATATCAAGTGTTACATTACTAATTTCACAAAATCTTACACCAGTATTGAACATAAACATTAACATAGCCTTCTCACGAATGTTTTTTGCATTATGAATTAAAGCCATTACTTCATCTTTAACTAATACCATATGATGCTCTTGTTCTTCCTTACGTTTAGGCAATTTAATACCGACCATAGGATTGACCATATCAACTAACTGTAACTCATCAAGAATGATATTATAAAAAGAACTTAAACTTCTAACCATAATCTCAAGTGTAGAATAAGCATGACCGTCTTTATATTTCATAAGATACATATTCACATCAGCTTTCTTAATATCTTCTACATTCTTATTAACAGCGTTAAAAAACTTAGTTACGTTTTCAATATATGTGTGAATAGAATTTGCCGATAAATCAATATATTCTGCATATTCTGTATAAGATTTGATATAATCGTTTAAGTTCATAACTGCTACCTACCTTTCATTTGATAAGGTAATTATAACATAGATAGTTGGGTTTGTCAATAGTTAAATTTAAAAAGTTTCTCTTTCTATATCGCAACATCTGTATTTACTACTCATATATTTATTCTCCAAAAATAATCTTCTTAGCCCAATTCATAGTAGCAGAACTACACATCTTGTCAAAAAAATCACCAGCTTCAGCAACTAATTCACTCTCTTCTTTCACGCAATCCTCAAAAATTCTTTTAGGCAAATTCTGTGCAACAATCTTCATATCCTGTGGTTCAATCTTTTCAGACAAGATACCTTCATCAATCATTTTATATAATTCTTTTTGAACACGATTCTTTGTGATAATCTGCTCTACAATATCAGAAGCTTTTGCTTTAGCCGCTAATTTCTGAGGGTCTTCTACTTTCTGTCTGTGATTGTCTTTTTTAATTTCACTAAACTGTGAGTTTACAATCTTTAATACAAACGGAGTTCTTGAGTTTGAATTGTTAAGTTCTGTCTGATTCTTAACAACAATTCCTTCGGGAATATCAACTGCAATATCTGACTTGTGCATAAATGATATACAATGTTTCCAAGAGACAAACTCCCCATCATAAAATGTCTGTACATATCTTAAATTCAACTCATCAGCAAGCCTTTTAACCTCTGACTGTGATAGATAACATTCATTTTCTTTATCATATACATCATAAAAATAAAATTTCTTATATGCGTCCTGAATATACTTAATAGTATGAGGAGTCAACCACTCTCCAAAGAATACATAATTTGGATATTTTGAAAATGGTTCAACTACTAATGTCTGTACCCAATTCCAAAATCCATTTAACGTATTATTATAATCAAGAGTCTGTCTTCTTGAAAATGCAATTAATTTATTTGTTTCCTTATCATATACAATAGCTGAATTGCTTCCGTCTACCTTTTCCTGAATTACAATATGGTCTCCCACATGAAAACCACCTGTATTCGCTACTGTTAATTCTGTATCTTCTTTGATACGTGATATATCCATAAATTTCTTCTGTTCCATCTTAATACCTCTCTTTCTATTTTCAATATATTATTCTCTTATTTGTGATAGGTTACATCAATATGTTCCATACTCCATTTCCAATACGGAATTGCTTTTACACCACCAACTTCATTCCAATCTTTATTTAATTGAACTTGTGTGTCCTTGTCTAAACAAGAAACTAAATACACAGAACACTCCATTGGTGCTGTTTTTCTGTATTCTTCGCTAAAATCTTCTAAATCTAAATTTGCCATTTCTACCTCCTAACTTCCAAAGAAACTTCGGTTTACTGTGCCCTATTCTCCATCATATAATTTAACTGTTCCATCTGAATTGTAGATAGGTGTCATACTATCACCCTGAATCCAGTAATATAAAACATTAGTATTTTTATCTACTAAAATTGCTCCATAAAAATTTGTTTCAACAACCTCAAAATCACATAACTTTGAATTCGGACTCTTAATTTTCTCATCAATATTGACAACATTGGTACATCCAGTCATTCCAAAACACAATGCTAATCCTAATGCAACTGCTAAAATTTTCTTCTTCATATGATTTATTTCTCCTTTCATTTGTATGTATTATATCATAATTCTTATACTTTGTTAATCCACATAATCAGTAAATTTTGCACCACAGCACATACATTTTACAGTTTGACAATCAACAATACCACTTGGTAAAAACTCCCATACAAATTGTTCTCCTGCTGTTGCATGAGTAAAACATTTCTTTCTATGATTTTCTACCCATTTATCTAATTTTTGACTTGTTTCAAATACCATTTTTATTTCTCCTTTTTCAATATTCTTTTAACTTGTTTCTTAACCGAATCCATATTCAAATTTGCATAGCTATTATCAATTAGTAAATCCCAAGATCTGTTAGATTCAAATTCTGTAAATTGCGCATCTTCTGCTTTGTTTCTATCTTCCCATGCCGTCTTAAAATCAGAACGGGTTGACGCTCTTGCTCTACGAATATATTCATCACAATAGATATAGATAATTTTAAGATTGATTTGATCTTTGAAATGCTCTTGTAAATACTTGATTCCATCATAATCAATCACATATATACAATTATCTTCAATATCTTCTAATGTAGCACAATATTCATACTTTCCTATTTTAGTATAAGCTATTACAGTCTGATTGTCAAGTATATTTTGAAATTCTTCTTTTGAATCAAACCAATGCTCAACCCCATTAGTTTCATTTGACCGCATAGGGCGCGTTGTATGTGATACTACTAATGGATAGTCTAAGATTGTTGACAATCGTTTTGCAATATAGTCTTTACCCACTAGATGTACGCCCACAAATAGCAATAATATTTTTCTTTTTAATAATTTCGTTTCTTAAATCCATATTTTTAATCATCAACTTCTACCTCCCATTTATATAACGCTTCATAAACATTATCTTTTATTTGACCTTTGTATTTATCAGCTACTTTTTTAATATACATTTCTTTATATTGTTTATATGCTTCAAACGCTTCTTTTGGTGTATTAAATACTCCTAAATGCTTTTGTTGTTTTTTATCTCTCCCAATTTTTTCACTGCATTGAGCAATATACTTATTTAACTTCTTTTTATAATAAACGCCAATAGGATATAATCCTCTATTTTTATTTGTTTTTGTAAATAACACATTTATTTCATTTGGTACAAAACAACAAGTCTCTGGACTATATATTTTATTCCCTTTAACAAGAATATCTTTATCTAAACATACTCTTTCATTTTTGTCTTTTAATTCTATAAAATTTTCGTTAAACCAAACTTTAAAATTTTGATAATCATGCCATTCTTCGCAAACTGTACAGTCCTTATATGTTGGTTGTGTTTCTATGCGTTTCTTGTTATAACATCGTTCTAACATTCCTTTCCAAGTGTCCCAACATTTATAATCCAAATTTGTAGAATGTTTAGGAATTTCTCCACCATAATAACCAACACCGTACAAAGATTTATAATAAGGATTCATAACATGACCTAACTTAAACCCTTTTAAATCACAATGTTTTTGCGCTTTGTGCTCATCTTGAAACTCAACAACAATATCATTAGCATCGTTATATTCAATAATTTTCATTAAACATCCTTGTGTGTTGTAATTTTCTTTTCCTAAAAATTGCTTTTCATATTCCATTTGTCTACAGTCTTTTAAATTAGGATTTCTAACCTCTCCATGAGAAAATCCATAATATGTTGTATTAACTCTTGTTTTATTTTCATCATCAAATTCTACTACTATTTTATTAGAATTTTTGTATTCAACAATAGTCATTTTGCAATCTTGTCTATTGATTTTAGATTGTCCTATTCTATCGTATCCTTTAAAATTCTTATTCATCTTCATTCTCCTTATATCTCTTAATTACAACACTATCTCCATCAATAAAAAATTCAAATGGAACACCCCAATAGTCCCATCCTCCAATACCAAACACTTGTTTTCTTATTACTTTTGGAATTTGAATTCTTCCTAAATCATCCATTCTTCTTACAAGACCAGTTGCTTTCATTTTTATCTCTCCTTTCTATTCCTTACACAACCCTAATAACATATTTTTTCCAGTGGTATTACATTTTGGACACGTTTCAATTCCATTTACATGATTTTCAGCCAACCATGCAGCACCACATTTCTTACATCGCATTTTGGTTGACCATCCGCCATTCTTTTCACTATCAATAATTCCATAATCAACAAATCCAACTACCGCATCATAGTCAATCACTCTAATTTCCATTAGTCTCTCCATTTGAAATTGCTATTTTATTTTGTATTGCTAAATATTAAAAACACCATTTTATATTTTATAATATAATATGTCAGTCTGGCTCAACCCAAATTGTGCTAAATTCTTTTTCACCCCATACACAATAAGAATCAATGTCACAATGATATTTTTCCATTAACCATTCACCAATTTCAAAAATATCATAATTATCTGGTGCTTCTACTTCTGTCGGTAAGTTTTTATTTCCAATCCATACAATATCTACTGCTTTCATATTATTCTCTCCTCCTTAATTAAACAATATTACATAAATAAAAAATACAATAATTGCAGCTATAGCATAAGTTACGAAATCATTATTATTATTCTGATTCTGTCTTTGCCTTTCCATTTCTTTTTTCTTAATATAATCTTGTGTTTCAATATTAACACTCATGTTTAATCCTCCTTATACAAATCTTTAGCGCAATATGGACAATATAAAATAGAAACGAGCTTGTCATTTTCATTATCCAAATGTAAGTGATGATACCAATTACTATAAGCATCATCTATACTATATTCTTCTATACTAATATTGTCAACATTCTTCATGGCTTCGCATGTGTGGTCTTTAACAAATTTAATTTTTTTCATAGTCAACCCTCCATTTCACTTTCCAATTTAAAACCTAATCTTCTTAAATTTTCTTCAATTTCAAGTGATAATTTACTTTCACATTTTTTACACAAATGTTTATGCAAGATATAATACCCACTATCAATAAAACATTGTGATTCAAATTTTCCTAGTTCTTCATACCATCCATCATCATATTCTAATGATTGACCTAAATATTTACCACATCCATCACAATAAAAATTATGCACTCTTTCTTCATAATATCTAGGTGATACTTTAATTTGTTTCATTTTTAATTCTCCTTTCTAATTATCATATTCTTCAATCTTATCACTAAACATTTCACTAAATCCATTCTCAATTTCAGTTTCAATTCTCATTTTTCGTTTTCGATTTTGAATTTCCTTTTTCTTTTGAAATTGAGAATATAAATAATCATTTACAAATTTAGATTCGATTTTAAATTTCATTTTTGATTTTTAATCCTCATTTTTTTGTGCTTGTTTAATTAAAGGTAAGATTTGTTCCTCCCATTCCTCCTGATAAATTAAATTATATTTATAAACAAATCCCTTATCAGCAAACCCACCTTGAATTTCATCTGTCCAATTTCGACAATCATATTCTTTACAATATCTATCATATACTAAATCAGATGCTTTATTGATAAGTAACTGTAAATAAAGCCAACGATTGATTCCCATTCTGTCTGTTGCATACATTAAATAAGGGCGAAACTTATCATAACATTCTTGATATGTTTCTTGTCGTAAAGAATTAAGATTAGTCCACATTTCAACCATATCATCAATATCTTGATTCTTTAAATATTTCTTACTTGCACATTTCCATAGATATTGGACATGATTGATTGTTTTAGCATCCTTAATAACTTCATTAGATAATTCAAATTCATCCTTATAAAAATAATCACAAATCGTTTTCCAATACATATATTCTGTTTCCATTGTATTCTCCTTTCTTTTGCTTGTATTATAACACATTGGAACAATAATGTCAATATATTTTCCCCCACATTTTTTAATTCCTATATTACCATTGGGTGAAATTTCATATTCCATATTACCCCCAAATTTCCCCATTATCTGACAATTCGTGGGGATTTTTGAAATATTCTGACAATTTAATCAAATTGTGGCATTTTTTCAAACAATTCAAATTGCATACAAAAATAGCACTATTGGTTAAAATTGTCTGACAACTAAAATTTTGCATCTTAGATGTTTAACCGCCAGTGCCATTGATTCATCAACGCTTTAAAGCCGATTTCTTATTATGCCTTATTATACCATACATTCCTTTGCTTGTCAACAAAAAAAAGAGAACTATTCTCTCTTTTTTTGTTTGATATATACATCTTACCATATCCATATCCCTTTGCCAATGCTTTTATTTGCCATTTTAAGAGGTTTATTTTCATTCATTGATAAAATATACCACAACACACTTTTGCACGCTTAAAACAGCTTATACACGCTTACAGCCCTATTCCAGTATTCTAATATATCACTGTAACATGCTACAATGCCCTTAAAATCAATTTAAAGTTATTCAATGCACAATTTACCACTGGACAACAAAACAAGCCTTAAAACGGTAAATACACGGTACTGCATCATGTAGTTTTCAATACTAGGTTAGTTACAACTAACTTATGTTCTCACTCCCCTATTTGATAGCTTCTTTTTTGTGTTGCCTTCCCTTTCTCACAATTTTAGTATAACATAGACCGGATAATTTGTCAAGCATAAAAATAAAAAAAGACTGATAAAAATATCAGTCTCTTTCTAATACATTGCAACAACGATCTGCAAGTTCCTCCATCTGCTCTTTTGTAATATGTCGAAATTTCCAGCACCAGTCTATTCTATCACATATCCAGTCAATGCTTTTATCATGCCATGACTTGTATTCCTCATATGATTTTAAAGCAATATCAATTTCTCTGTAAAAATCTCTCTGTTTAGGTTTTCTCATAATAATTACCTTTTCCCTTCATTTGATAATTCAATTATAAACTGTTTCAATACATTTGTCAATGCAAAAAATAAAAAAAGGTTGATATTTTTTATCAACCTTTTAACCATTCTTCTTTATTTACAATTTTATCAAGCCACCATTCAATAGGCATTTCTCCGTTCTCGTGTTCTTCAAATACTTTTAACACAATTTCACTGGACTCTTGAAAATCATATCCTTTTTTCTGAATGATTTTAATTCCTTTTAATACATTATTATAAGTTTTTCTTTTCATTGGTTTCTATCTCCTTATAAATGACTCTATCCACTTTTCTTCTGCGCTTGTTAATTCCATTTCTTTTTCAAATTCCTCTTTTCTGCTCTGTTCAATTTCTTCGACTTTGTTCGGCAGATTATTATACATTTTTGCATATTCCATGGCTTCTGTACGTTTCTTTGAAAAGCTACCAGACACGGGAATATAGTTAAAACCTTTTTGATGCGCATAATATAAACCAGTCTTTTTGTCTTGTGATACAATATACTTTTTCATGTGTATTACCTCTTTTCTTTATTTGATAATCTTACTATACACTATATGCAAACACTTGTCAATACTTTTTCTAAAACTTTTTAAATTTATCATCACTTTAATGTGTTAAAGTATAAATTGTACCTTCCCTGTTTGCGTCCTAAAGTGTCCACTCCATATCCTAAGTATATGTTAGCATAATTTTATTTCATTGTCAATACTTTTTTACAAAAAGATAAGGGAATTTTCATTCCCTTATTTTACAAAATAACACGGTATAACCATAATACCATAACTTGCTATATTCTGGTACATTGTATCATATTTTTCTTTTTCTTCTTCCGTATAATACTTATAACTATTCATGTTTCTAATTAGATAAACCGTACCATCTAATATATAGCAGTTATCCATATCAATCTTACTATTTCCCCAAACACTGCTATTTCTTAACAATTTAAAATAATTGATCTTTTTATTAGCTTGCAAGTCTAAAAACCTTGTTAAACCTCTTACAAGTCCTTTAGTTTTTCCATTTTCGCCTTTTACGGTAATGCTTCCTCTGCTTAACTTTACATACTGGTTTTTAATATCCATAATTTCCATTATATTTTCCTCCTATACGTTTTGTTTCCATATTAAGATACCATTATAATAAATTTCTGCGTCTTTTGTTTCTACAGTAAAATTTAATACTCTTTCAAATTTATAACTATAATGTAAAATCTTACCGTTTTCAATTAAACAATATGTATTTGCTTTCATGCCATTCCTCCATTCATTTGATAATACTAATATACACCATAAGCATATATTTGTCAATAAAAATATTGCACAAAAAAATTATATAAATTTTGTATAAAATACTATTTACTTTTATCGAAAAAAGGTTTATAATGAATAGAGGGGAGTATGGAGTATTAAAAAAATAAATAAAGTTAGTTAAGACTAACCTATATATAAAATAAAAGCTGATACAGAAATTGTACCAGCTTTTTATAAAATCATCGTTTCATTCTGTTTTTAAAAGTAATCGTATCTAATGTTTCTCTGTCCTCATTGGATTGTAGCCATTTCAGTTCATATTCTTCCGCTTCCTCTCTTGTATCAAAAATGCTCTGATTGGTTGTATGATATTCTACATTTGTTCTATATCCGTTCATATACATAAATGCTTTGACATTCATTTTTGCCATGTCTTCAATACTCATATTTTTAATTGATTCGTAATTTGTCATAATTTCTAATTTCCTTTCTAAGTAAATCCTCATTTCATTGTGGTTTTTCTAAAGTCTCCTAATTGTTTCGCAAGCAATCAAAATCTCTAATTCCGTATTACAATAAATGCAACCTTCAATTGCTCCGTATTGATTCAATAAATTCCAGTCAAAATATCCATTATAATCACACATCGCAACTGAATACTTTTTGTCTGATTTATATTCTTTGGTATGTTTTCCGTTTGGATGATAAACATCAATGCCATCATTTTTTACGATGGAAGCAACCCATCCGTTAGAGAATACAATGCTATTTTCTTTTGTTTGTCTATGCTCGTTATAGTCGTTTACAACTTCTTTTAATCCATATTTTTCTGAATATTCCTTTAATAATTCCATTTTTATTCCTCCATTCTATCACTTGAAACTCTTGTTTCATACTTTGCATTCTTTGTATTCTCTTTCAGTTAATAATCCTTCATCACACATATCTTCAAGCGTTCTATATACAGCGTTTGCTCTCCAACTTGCATATGAAAGACCATCAAACTCTCCGATAAGTGCATCTCTATTTTCTTCACTTTGTTTTCGTAATTTTTCTGCTAATGAAGAATTACGAAAGAAATATGCTTTATACATGGCTGCTTTAATTCTAAGATTCTCAATTTCATATTCCTGAGAAACTAATTTCTCTTGAGCTTCTAATAACTGTAACCCCATATTCCCTAATGGACTTCTTTCAATTCTGTTTCCAAAATAAGTATAATTCATATTTTTCGCTCCATTTCTTTCTATGCTTTGAAATTACTATTTTATATTGTCAAGTATCAAAAACACTATTACAAAACATATCGTCTAAATGTTGTGCAAGAATTTCAAACTCTTCGCTTTTCTGCAACTCGTCAAACAGCTTTTCCAAACATTTTGTTTCACAGGAAATTGCCTTTTCATCGTCCCAACCGTCCGTAAAATCTCGTTGAAACTCGATGAGTTTTTCTGCCATCTGGCGAGGTGTATGTGCAAAATCATTCCTTTCTTTTTCCACATTGTTCTTATAATCCATTTTTAATACCTCTCTTTCTTTACCGTACTTAAAGTATACTACATATAACTTTACTTGTCAAGACAAAACTTCTAATTTGTTTTATCTCTCAATCTCTGTATCTAAAATTTGTTTTGCATATCTTATTGCTTCACCTTGCGTTCCAAACGAATTGTTGTATTCCCATATAGAATTATTTCCATACTTTACCTTGCGGAATACTTTATACTTTTTACCAAGGTCAAATTGTGCATACGCTACAGTCACATTTCCTTTTTCAGATAACCATAATACTTCATTTCCTTTAATTTTCATTTCTGTCTACCTTTCTTTCTTATTCCCACAATTATACTATCACAAATTCTAATCGTTGTCAACACATAATTTCCAATACGGACAATTTCCGTCATTGTTTGTATAATGTTCTTCAATCTCCTGCTCTGTCATATTATCCATATTTTGACATTCATATAACCCGACTGAATAATCAATAAAGCAGTGTTCACAATCTTCACAACATTTATTCATTTATCAATTCCTCCATTTTGCTACAGATTTCTTCCACTGTATTAAATCTATATAATACACCTTTATCTTGTAACATATTATCTTTTGTAAGCATAAAATCTTTAATGGTGTAGTTGATTATTCTACCGTTCAGTTTTTCTGTGACAGGTCTTAAAACGTGTAAATAACCTTTAGAATTAATGAACCAATAAATATTATATTGATTATTTTTATAGGTCTGATTCGGATAATAACTTCTTACATTATCCATAATCTTTTCCATTGTTTTAAGGGATTCCCCACTGTATACACCAATCATTTATAAGTACCTCTCTTTCATTTACTATAAACATTATATCATACCTATACTTAATTGCAATATGCAAATTGCACAAAATTTTAACTCAATATTATACAAATTTCACAATAGTTAGTATTAACTAACCATACTATATATTTCCCCATTATTATTATAGCATATTAAAAAAGGAATGTCAATAGTTTTTTGACATTCCTTTTGGATTTATCTAAAATAATATTCATGTACTACTTCTTCTAATTTATATCTTAAATCAATATTTTCTCTATCTCCATTCTTGTCACATAATGTATCAAGAATAGTTTTTATTTCTTCCATTTTACCGGCAACTTTATTATAATATGATTCTGCCATTTCAAGCTGTTTATTTAATTCCTCAATACACTTTTTGTGATACTCTTTTTTAAGCTCAACTTCTTCAAAAATTTCATCAACCGTTAGATCATATCTATCTTCCAAACATGACTCGTGAATAATTCTTAATTCATCAATTTTTCTTTTAGAATATCTTACAAGCTGAGTACAGTTAATTTCTTCCTTGTAAAATTTTCCTTCACAGCAAACAAAAACTTTAACTACTTTGGCTGGATAGAGACTATAAGACTCGTTTTCGATAATTGCTTTTTCAAAATTTTTAGATAATACAGAAAAACTTGAACCGTCTTTCTTATATAATCTATTCACATTATTCCATGCTTGTAAAAGTATTTCATGCTCTTTTAATGTGTTAGTAAGTTCCTTTTTAATATCTTCTAAAGTTTTCATTTTAAATACCTCCAATGTTTTTTGTTTACAAGTATATATTATCATATGTTGTTAGCTATGTCAAGCACTTTTTTCATCAATTCTGTAAATATAAGATTCTCATTCTTTATGTTCAATATTGTCATAAGAAACAAGCGAAACTCTTCCAATCTTTCAAGTAAATCATTCTTTCTTAGTTGAAAATAAACTGGAAATCTCTATCATTTATTTCCACTGTAACAAGTTCTTTGTTGTCATCAAGGATGTCTACGACTGCACTTTCATATCTTGAATATGCTCCTGTACACTCATACTCTTTTCCTTCTGTAAAATGTTCATCATTCTTTCTGCATATAGCTTTATTATTTTTATTCATCACACACATCCCTTTAAACGATTTCACTTTAATTTATAATCCGGAAACTCCTTAACATCCTTAAAATTTTTCCGAATCACAGAATCTCCATATTTCAGACACTCATACCCCCAAGGATAGCCCAATTTGTCAACCTTTATATTTAACCGGCTGCACTTTTCACAATCTCTATCGCAAATAGTCATAAGTCCTCCTATTCATTCTTTGTAAGTTCGCATACATATTTATGTCTCCTCTAAGAAAAATTTTCAACTACATTTTGCAAACTCAAATATCTCATTCCAATCGCTATATTCACTCAGTTTCTCTTGTGGCACCAATAATTCATATTCAGATTCAATTTCTTCTTTAAGCCCATATCCATTAAAACTAGGACAACTCCCTATTTCGAATTGGTTATGCTTTTCTATCTGTCTAAAGACGACGATTACAACATCTCTTCCGGGCCTTGCCATATGAGTCGCAAAGCTATCAATCTGAATAATGGACTTATTCTCTTTATTTATATAAATATCTCCAAGTTTCACTTTGCATTCCTCCGTCGAAAACAATCTTTCAATCTATTCTTTTATCAATTCAACTTCATAAGAATCTGGATCTTCAGATATTGACAATCCTTCAACAACATGAGCGCATCTTGAACATAATATAATACTTTGATCTCCATACTTTTCGCTTGCAATTTCCTTTGCTTTATAAGGCGAATCAGCATCTACGGTTTTTGTTACCGTACCTGTTACTAACATCTGTACATTATATTTCATATTATATCCTCCATTAAACATCCGCTAATCTTTTGAAAGCAATTTTTCGTTTGCTTATATCATCCATCTCTCCATCAAAACGTCCAATAAATCAGCCATTAGATTTACTTGCCATGTGTTTGAACACTCAGAGTATAAATCCCTTATTTTGCCCAATTTATTATCTGGAATCATTCCTGTTTTCTGCCACTCTCTATATTGTTGACAGTATACTTTTAACTCTTCATCCGTCGCACTCTTAAATATATTCTCCATCTAACCACCTCTTGAAATCGTCATTTCATCTCTCTTCAAATAATCCTGTTAAATGTTGTTTATTAATTTCGCTTGTATGTATCCATTGATAATCAAATCCATTCTCTTCTTTACATTTCTGTGAAATGATATCATCAACGTCCATAGCTGTTAAATTATCTGGAACTTCTATTTCTTTTTCAATAGCATATCTTATTTTCATTTGTTTCACCTCGTTTCTAATCAAACATTTTCAATTCTGGCATATATTTCTGTATTCGGTATTATTATGTTGTGAATAATAATCTAATCTCTCTAAATCAGTCTTTAAATAATATATTCCATGTAATCGTTCCATAATATTCTTCTTTCCATTCGTAAGTAAACTCAGATTTCAATTCTATTTATCAAGTCTTTAATTTCCTTTTCATACATTACTTTACCAATGTCTGTAGCTGCACAATAAGGATTATTAAAATGATTATCAATTGCATTTAAGATTTTTGATTTATAATCCTCCATTTCCTTATTAACAATTGCGGTAATCATCACATCTAAACTAGGATTATCCATATATTTACCCATAATAATATTCTCCTTTCAATTCACAAGCGAACTTAGATTTTATGGGCTTTTACATAATCCCAAGTCACAATTTCTGGAAGTTTATTGCACTTAAAAATTGTAACATTTTTGCACCATCGTCTAATCAATTCATTTGCCTTGATTTTACATTTCTTTAAATCATTTCCAAAATCACTTATAATCCATGGCTCTGTTTCGGAAAATCCGTTACCATATTTATCATTATAAGCGATTGAATATATTTCATTCTTCATAAATACTCCTTTTTTCAAATACTTTGTTTTATTTGATATAATTATCTTACTACATTATTTACGGCTTGTCAACACTTTTATTTAATTTCTTCTACCGTAAACTCTCCTTCTTTAAACCTCGGATTCTCTCGTACCCTATTTGCAACACATATACAAAAACCGTTTAATTCTGCTTGTTTTCCATTAAAAAAGAAAATCTCATCCTCATAATACATTTTATCAATATCCTTTTTCAAATTGAAACTATATCCCTTTATTTTGAATTTTCTTTTCATGTTTTACATTCTCCTTTATGATATTACTATATCATATATAGATTCATTTGTCAACATTTTTTCAAAAATTTTTTAAACTCTGCCATATGAAATTTATTGGCTTGTGTTAAATTATCACTACAGATATGGATTTTACCATTATAATAGGCAATAGGCTTGTTATAGCTGTAAAGCCATATATATCCGGTTTGTAGGTCTTTAATCAGCACGTTATTTTTATAAGACCATAGTATTTCAATATTCAATTTTTAGTCCTCTCTTTCAATTTATATACTCATTATTGACTACAATAATATGATAGCATATATTATAGTCAATGTCAATATATAAATTTATTAAAACCTTAATTGCAAAACTTTCTATATTTTGTCTCTGTATAAGCTTCATAACCTTGTTCTACATTATAGCTATGACTAAGCTGTTCATACTCTTTTACTTTCTGTTCGATTTCTTCTTCTGTAGTGTCATCATCTACATAAAATTCGTAATCATAAGTTCCCAATGCTCTTACACTAATATATCCTGACACTTTTTTCATTTTCATTTTCTCCAATCTACCTTTGAAATGCGAATTTCAATATCTTTTAATTTTAATATATAAAGGAATAAACCCTAATAAAAACCATCCTTCATATCTTGCAAGATGTTTAATCCAAGTTTTATATACAATCATAATAAATCCTCCATTAAGGAAACGAATTTTTTACTCCGAAATCTCTTTATATGCTTCCACTAAACCGCAAGACAAATCCTGCATTATCTCTTTACATATATCCACAATATTCTGAATATACGCATTCTCTTCTTCTGCTGTCAAATCTCTTTTCTCTTCTGCTTCTGTTTCACAAATCCAAGAGTCAAGAGTATTATCTGCAATCATTAAACCTCTAATAATATCAAAATCTGTTCTTGCCATTTTTATTTCTCCTTTCTAATAAAATATCTATTTCTTATTTACAATATTATATTACCATATATAATATATCATGTCAATACCTTTTTAAAAGAAAATCAAAAATAAAATGAAAGCTAAAATTGAAAATATCGCATGATATTCACTTCTCTTTCCATTGTTCCATGTAATAGTAACATTAAACATGGATATAAAAATTAAAATTGCAACTAATGTTTTCATTAAAACAATTCCTCCATATCAATATATTCTTTCACGTCTGCCAATGTCCCGTATTGTACTAACATATCTACATCCTCTTTAGCACAACCGTTAGCATATAACATTGCTACAATTTTAGATTTTAAATTTCTGTCTAATTTACTGATTCTGCATCTCATACTCATTTTCGTTTCCTCCTTTAATTCCACAATAAATCTAATAGTTTTTCAATCTTTAAATCTTCAAACCTTACAATACTATTATACGGCATTGATTCCAGTTTGTCAAGCAAAATTTCAAGTTCTATATTATTTTCTTTTTCAAATAAAAACTCTTCTGCTTCTCCACGAAAAATTTCTGTTCCAAAATCGTCCAATACACTAATAAGCATTTTTAATTTCCTCCTATACAAAAATCATCATTGTAAATAATACAATAAACGGCAATGATAAAGTACACATTGTAGCGAACAACTGAAAAACTAATGCTAAAAACTTCATTCTATTCTCACTCCATTCTGTAAATATAAAATCCATTCTGTTCGTTTTCTTCTCCGTCATACATAGAAATAAAATGTCCTCTTCCATCTGCTTCGATTGCGTCCTCAATAAAAGTATCAATATCTTCAATCATAGCATACACAAGACTATTTGCATTTTCGCAAAGGGTATTCTGCATAACTTTAATACTATTTATAAAAATTTGATCTTCTGATTCGGTGCTATTACGATAAAAATCTGTATGCTCCAAAATAAAATCTGCATTAAAAGCCCACAAAGACTCTTTAATACTATTTTCAACCTCACTATCTGCTTCTTCATCTGTCAGAACCATATACTCTTCACCAGATTCAGATTTAAAAATGTTTTTATAAAGGTTCTCCACTTCTTCACCTAAAAACATTTCCAAAGCTTCTTTTTTATTTTTCATTTCTGTTTCCCATTTTGTCATATTCAATGACCTCCTTTATTTGATATATTTACTATAATATATTATTTATTACTTGTCAATAGGAAAATTAAAAACAATTGATGGTTTCTTATCAATATAAATTATATAACAATTCCGATTATTCCTTCCATCATTACAGTATTCGTGTACCACTTTATATATATCTTTTGATTTTACTGTTTTATAACCTTTTTTAGATTTTACAAATCTATACAATTTACTAGAACAACAATCAAAATGAAAAACTGAGCTTAATGGTCTGTTTCTCAATATTCTTTCACATTTTTTCTTTTCAATTTCTTTTGCAAATTCAAAATCATCTGTATATTTATATTTTCCTTTTGAATCAAAAACATAAAATGTATATATGTTCAAAATTTCCCCTTTATTATTCCATAAAATATTTGTATCAAAATTATTAAATACTTCTATAACTAATTCTTGTTTATAAACAAAGAAAAAACCATCAATACATTTTCTACTTTCAATTCTAATACATAAAATTCTTTTTCCATTGGAAAGATATATTTTCATTGAACCACCAGAACATTTACTATAAAAATTATAACCCATTTTACAAAAGTTAATAATGTGCTGTGTAAAAATTTCTTCTAAATAACTAATATCATAAACCATAATTTACCTCCAACTATAAATTATTTTTGATTTTTCCAAATTTTATACTCGTCTGGTGTCATAATTGTATATCCTCCATCGACTTTTACGGTTACATCACTTGACGAATACCATTGTGAATTTTTCTTTTCTTTGTTCGCTCTGTAACGTGTTTTAAAAATTACCATGTTTGTTTCCTCCTTATGTATATACTATATCATATTATGATTTATATGTCAACATCTTTTTTATAATTTTATCATATTCTCGTCATTCCAGCACATTTCCATTTTTTATTGCCTTATGTCGTACTTACTAATTATATCCCAATTTGCAACCATAAATATAATTAAAATCATCATACAAGCAACTGAAATAATATATGGTATATAACTGTCACTGTCAAGCATACAAGCGGACAAAAGAAATAAAAAGAAAGTAAAATATATGATTGATTTTAGGATTCTATTTTTTAATTTCAATTTTCGTTTTTGATTTTCATTTCCAAAAATTAAATCTGGATTTTGAAATTCATTTTTGATTTTCGTTTTCATTTTTAGATTCTCCCTTAATACAAAACAATTTTAATTCTGGCATGTATTCACATACTATGTCTAATGTTTCGTTCCAATCAATATTGTTATTATCACTAAACAAAATATGTCTAAGCACACATTCTATTGATTTATCTTTTATATTCGGCAATATTTCCATTGATAATAACAATTTAATTTCTGTTTCTTTGTTCATTCCCTTATACCTCCGTTTTCTTTACTATAACATGATTGAATTGTGTTGTCAAATGTTATTTTACATATTTTTCATATAAGAAATTACAAACGTTTTTCCATACTGATTCATTTAACATTCCCATCATATCATTGTTTTCACAGCAAGTTCTCACATATCGTC